>Ga0181349_1001045_pt1 | contig 11844 bp, 15 predicted proteins | sample Su13VDMM110SD_FD_130106 | JGI IMG/M metagenome (GOLD analysis project Ga0181349, IMG submission 130106) | Freshwater viral communities from Lake Michigan, USA - Su13.VD.MM110.S.D | ecosystem: Environmental > Aquatic > Freshwater > Lake | place: USA: Michigan | collected 2013-07-16 | reverse complement strand
TGCCCCGACGGTGGAACAAAAAAAAATGGACCAAGCGCAGGCACCGCAATTGTGGTCTCAATGTTTTCATTGTTAAACAATAGAAAAATAAAAAGTAATATTGCAATCACGGGGGAGATAGAACTTGTTGGTCTTGTATGTGAAATTGGTGGATTAGACTTAAAATTCTTGGGAGGTATTAAAGCCGGTGTTAAAGAATTTCTTTATCCAGTTGAAAATGAAAAGGATTACAAAAGTTTTATGGATAAGTATAAAAATACTGATTTGATAAAAGATATCATTTTTCATCCAGTAAATAACATACGTGAGGTTTTTGACCTGGTGTTTGATGATGAATAGAATTAGAATACTTCACTAACGTTACGGATTCCAGACGACCTAAATAAAATTACGAATATAATAATAAAAAATTATAGTTTATTATTATATAAAATAATGTCAAACGGACAATTTTGGGTTGGACAATATGGGTTTTTATACAAAAAAAATGTAGGTGTAGGAGGACGTAGAAGCACAAGAATGGGGCCAGGGTTAAACGCAAATTCAAATCAACCAACGGATTTGAATAACAGATATAGTCCGGGTGGTGGAGGTGTTGGTGCATCAAGTGTTGCAAATAGACGAGCAAAAAACAGGCTGGCTACTAACTGTGGTCCTAACAAAAATTGTTTTCCTTGTTATACAACACTTGGATTATATAGTCAAAATCCAAATGGATTTTACTTTTGTAATAATGGAATAGTTGCACCATCTTGTGTTGGCGGATGTAGTTTGGTTTCTGGAAATGTCCTTGCCAATATGAATACAAGTGGAATGACAACAATAACGTTTACTGGCTCAGCTACACCAAATGATGATGGATATGCGTATTTACCATTTACTGGAATGAATTTTTACTTTTTTGGAACAAATTATGGAAATTCAACTAATAATATTTATATGAATACAAATTATGCTTTTGGATTTGGCACAGGACAAATTCTTTATAACAATTGGCCAGCTAATCTACCTGCTATTTTATTTGATTTTTTTGATAGTTGGAATATTGCTTCATATGTTTCTCCGCCCCAAAATGGAACAATTTCAGGTGTGAAATATGTAAGAATTGTTGCTACTGGAACAGACTATTTTAGTCAGGGTAGTGCCCCGAATACAGTTAAAAAAGCATATGAAATATATTATGTAAGAGATACTTGTTTTCAATATATGCAATTCAATTGTTCTCTTGAAGATGCCGTAGGGATGAATAGACCGCTATATAATACGGCTTTGGGGGGCCTAGCCAATATTTCAAATATAACAAATGGAACTGCTTTTCAAAATACATTTGGGTCATTTGGTTTAAATCCGCCAAATACTGGAGGACCACAAACGGACGGAAGTTATGTTATTAGAAGTGACTTAAATGGCAGTAATTGGCAATTTTTCCCAAACACTCATTTAATTTTATAAGATATATTCAAAGAGTGAAAATAATTTAAAATACAATAATAAAATAATAAAATATTATATAGATTATTATTATATGAACGCTATTGCTCCAAATATAACAAATTTGCAATCTGACAGTTTTGTCACACCGCTTGTAATGTATCAGCCAATGAATCTAATAGTTTTGCTTACATTTTATTCCCCCATAATTATTGCTTTGGGCGTGTTAAGCATGTCATTTATATTTCAAAATTTCAAGGGTTTCATTTATTTAGGCTTTTTATTATCAGTTTCAGTCGCGAGAGAGTTTTTATTGATGATTTCGGGCGCCACGCAAAAGGTATCAGCAAACAGGGTGTGTGACATGGCGCAATATAGTAAATACGGAAATACAGGATTTAGTATATTTGTAATATCTTTTACATTATTTTACATTTGCATGCCAATGTTTTTGAATAAAGATGTCAATTGGTGGGTATTTGGTGGGTTGCTCTTTTATTTACTAATGGACGTTGGAATCCGATATATGAAACAATGTATAACACAAGTTTCTGACATATTATTGAATTTAGTAACGGGAGCAGCGGCAGGTCTTCTAATTCCGGGGTTATTATATGTAGGTGGATCGTCAAAGTATTTATTTTTTAATGAAATATCAAGCACCAAGGAAATTTGTTCCATGCCCAAGAAGCAAAATTTTAAGTGCGCTGTCTATAAAAACGGAGAACTAATAGGCTCAGCATAAATAATAGCCTGCGTGACTTGGGATGACATCGCAATATATTCTACTTTTACTGGGTCATTTTGTTTTGATTCTGGTTCTGGTTCAGCCTGAATTTGTGGTGCAGGCGATGCAGGTTTTGCAAAAAAGAATCCAGCATTTTGCATAAACCATTTTCTGAAATCATTTAAAACAAGTTTTCGTTGGAATGTTTCTGCTAAAAGTTTCATATTGCCTTTTGTGTGAAACACTCTTACAAAATTATTAAATGCAACAACTGGATTATTGTTAGCATATGTGGATGCTACATCGTCAATTTTAAATGTTGATTTATTTTTTCTGCGATTGACTGCATTGTGAAAAATAAACATGATATTTCTAAAGTCATCTTTATTTCTTACACCAGCGGGATTAACTTTTTGTAAGAATTGGACTGCGTGTTGCGAACAATCTGGACATGGCAAAACTCTGCATATTCTGAAAATATAATTGAACAATTGTGGAAATACTTGATGAAATCTATCTGGATTTATTTTTTCTGCGAGTGTATGAAAAAAAGTCCAGATTGGGGGACCCCAAACATTTGGTGACATTAATATATCTAAGAAAGATAAAAAATATAAAGACTTTAACATAGCTAATCAAATAAATCATGCCAAATTATCAAATAGAGGGAGGAATAAGCTTTTACGATGAATTATATAAATCTTTGGACGATAAAATAGATGAAGATTCAAGTTCGGGTGTGTGTCTAATAACAAATGCTCCATTGGAAGAGAATTGCGTTGTTCTTGGATGCAATCACAAATTTAATTATGATGCATTATATAATGATATTTTGAACCATAAGAAAAAATACAATTCAATGGAACGCCAAGCCATAAAATCAAGAGAAATAAGATGCCCATATTGCAGATCAATTAACAAAACCTTACTACCACAGAGAGAAGGGTATAAGAATGTTCATGGTGTAAATCATTATGATGACACACAAGAATTGATTCATAAATCGTATGGTTCTGAATATATTCACGGTAAATGCAACTATATATATAAACACAATAGTCCAAATATTCCAGACTATTGTTGTTCAAATAAATATGTCAAGTTGTTGCAATTAGATGGAAAGCATTATTGCGGGGGGCATCACAATCAGGTTTTAAATAAAACTATAAAGGATAATAAGATAAAAGAGAAGGAGGAAAAGAAGGCGGCCTTGTTGATTCAAAAAATAAAGGCAAATGAGGAAAAACAAAAGATAAAGGAGGAAAAACAAAAGGCAAAGGAAGAAAAGCTCAAGGAGAAGTTGGATGGAAAAATTGCAAAGACAACAACAACAAAGAAGACGACAACAACCAAGAAGAAGACAAATATAAATATTTTAGACGAGAATGTCATATTATCATCGTCATCATCAGCTCAAAGTGGGTGCAATCAAATTCTTAAAACGGGAAAGAATAAGGGGACAACTTGTTGTGTTAAAATTTTTCAAGATGGTTTTTGCATGCGCCATTATAAGTTGCAGCATCCTGTTTCAACCGAAGAACAAGATGAGTAAAACTCCAATAATATATTTTTGGATAATAATATAAAATTAATTTATTGTTAATTTTATATGGAGACAAAAGACGAATTGATAACAAATATTAAAGAGTGGATAAAGATTGATTCAGAAATAATTAAACTGCAAAATGAAATACGAGATAGAAAAAATAAGAAGAAGCAATTATCTGAATCATTGATGACAGTTATGAAAAAGAATGAAATAGATTGTTTTGATATTAATGGTGGAAGTTTAGTTTATAAACAAAATAAAGTGAAAAAGGCAATTAATGCAAAAACGTTAATTTCAACACTGCAAACATATTTTGCATCAACAAATATTAAAGCTGAAGAGGTAACTAAATTTATTCTGGATAATAGAGAAGAACAAATTAAGGAGACGATTAAGCGTAAGATAGATAAGTAAGTAAAAACATCCCTGGATCTTCCCAAACAACCGTTATTGTAAAATGGTTACGCTTATATAATGATTATTAAAAAATATATTTAAATGAAATTGAATAAATATATAAAATGAGTGATGACGAATCCGAATTTAATGAGAGAATAAATACTATGTATCAAGAAGAACGAGATGCGCTGCAAGCATATTTTAATAGCACGAATATTAAAGCCCCTAGCAGGCAAGAATCGGATGAATCTCCTTCTAATTATACATATCCCGGATTAAATTTATTAGATGATGATTTGGAATATTGCGCAAATAATTATGAATCTGGAAATATACACATTTGCCCATATTATATAACGGAAACTGAAAAGATGCCATTTCTACAGTTTATATTAAGAAAATACGATAAGAATCATGAAACAAAAGGCGATTTGATAACGTTTCCCAGTTTTGAATATGTGCGAAATTTTCCAGTAATGAATTTTAGTAATTATATTTTGGATATAATGCACGCGGCATATAAAATACAAAGTGGTATGTATGAGTATAAAGGGTTTGTGAATAAGGATAACCAATTTTACGTATTTTACGATTTTAGTAAATGTGTAATAAATGTTCATGATTTGTATAGAATGAATGATTTGTGGTTGGTTACAATGGATGAAATAATGAATCATTCAAAGGTGTGCAATTTTCCGTTGGATCCGGCAGTTACGTCGTTTTTTTCAGATGTAAATAACATTGATTTCGGATATTTAAAGGATAGAGATGGTAGTATTATAGAAACGCCAATCATAGGGTATATCGGAGCATCTTCAGGGCGTTTAGAGTTTATTTCATGTTTTGGAATAAGCGAAACAATTCAAGAAAATTTGCCAACTCCTCATTATTATTTTACAGATTATCAAAAGGCGATAAAAATGGCCGGGTGGTCAAATAAAGACAATGTAGAAGGGAATGCAGTAGATGAAAATTTCAAATTTTTAAAAGGTGGAATAATAAGATTTGCTTTATTTGTTGGACATATGAAAATATATTCAGAAAATACTAAAGAGGATGAAAAAGCTTCATATGATAGTATGTATATTGGCTCTAATGATGGTCATCCATTATGGGCATTAACACATTATGATCAACAACATCCACTGACCTGTCATTTTATTAATAAGACGTTATTAGGAAAAGAGTGGGGCAATAATGACGAATATTATATCATTTAAATTGTATATAAGTATTTAATTTCTTAAATAATTATATATGTCGGCAGGTAAGATAATTACTATATTAGGATTTTCATTGATATTTATGTATGTTATTATTCAAATACTAACTTTTTATGGAGTTGGTTCTGATGCATATGGCACATACGTTGGGTTTTTTTTATTTTTATTATTATCAATGATAGTATTGCCAAATGCATATCCTACATTACATTATAATACCTAATCGCTGTGATCAATATTTATTACAATAGCATCGGTGTTTTTTTGTTCGTTGATAATTTTTTGTAATATTGATAACTCTATTTTTTCTTGCAAGTTACCAATAATTTCCGAATCCATGGGTTCGCGATTGTTCAAATTGAAGAATGTTTTCTTGAATTCTTTTACAATATTATTATTTGAAATATTTATTAGATTTTCTTTTGATTGCTTAAGGTTTCTATTTTTTACTAATTCTAATGCATTTTTTTCCTTGTTTTCGTCGTTGGCCCACGGATTTCTATACATTTCGGTGGAAACGAGGACATCGCAAATTTCTGGTTTAACAATTTTTTCAAATGCCTCGCTTTTCTTGAAAGAGGCATTAAATATTTTAATAATTTTATCAGGAATATTAGGGCTTGTTTCCATTAATCTATCAAATTCTTCTTTAGACATTTTTAACATTTGCGCAGGAGGCATTCTCTCGCTTGGATGTTTTGCAAGTTCAATTTTAACATTTCTATAGAACTTGTCCCACGCAATACCACTAACGCGATGCGCTTCGTTAAGCTGTGTAATTTTTAGAAATTGCTGAATCGTTGAAATAATTCCCCCTAAAATATTAAATCCCCCAACAATCATCGCAAAATAATTTTGGTATTCAAGAGGAACTCTGGTTTGTGCAAAATTTGCGGTTCCTGTAAGAGTAGATATAACAATAACCGGGATAGTGTACCATGCATTCAAACTAGAATACATGGAATTTGATTTGGAATGTAACCATCTATAACACATTGCTTTGTCAGCCCATTCAATAAGGATTTGTTCGTGTTCGGTAGTCCATTCAACGTCGTTATTATTTATACTAACAATATCTAGTTCGGCGTCGGCTGATTCCATAAATAATATGGATAAATTAATTTATAACAAAATAATATGGATAAGAGAATAAGCGATCTTAAGATAGATTTTACAACCGTCGTGGATTTAAAAAATGAAAATATCAAAATATTTGAAACAATGGAAGGTAAAATAACGCAATTAAAAAATATTTATACCGAATTTATCAAAAATAACAAACAGCAGATGTTTATTTTTGGGTTAGACTCATTTCATTTTCAAGGGAAATTAATAGATATAGAGTATGAAGATATGAAACGCCTATATGCTGCAATAACAAATAGAATATATTGCGAGTATTTTAAGCTCTACAAGATTGTAGTTGATTATATTTTAGAAAATATTAAGGATGATAAAAAAACATTGGATTTAATAAGTGTAAATATCAATAGTTACCCGGTTTATAAGGATTTAGAGCCGTTTAAGAAATATGAATTTGACATAATACAGAATTTGCACGAAACAATTATTATATTATTAAACTCTGTCAATAATTTTTTGCAACTTAAAGAGAATGATTTGAAAGTTCATCAAATAAAGAATGCAACTGGATTGAACATTGACAATTTTATACACACATTCAACTATAACAATGTGGTATTAAGAGAGAAGCTGGTTTTGTTTATAACATATACGGAATTTTTTCATAAGTTGCACACAAAATACTTTAAGCGTTTCACGACGAAAATGCAATTATTTATGAGCCAGATAAATCATGATATAAAATTTGAAGACTCTGCTGAAATAAATAAAACAAAAAGACGATCAATGATTGAGACGCTTGAAGCCGATAGTGTTAATAAATATGTATTGCAAGAATTGAAACAAAGCATAGCCAATGAAAATGCGCAGACTCCTACATCATCATTGTCATCTGGTTCCTTAGGACTTGAACCAATCAATTCTGCTATACAAACCAATTTTAAGAGAGAAACGACCACGCTGCAAGGTATATTTTTGGAAATAGACGAGGAGCAAAAAGAGGAGCAAAAAGAGGAGCCAAAAGAGGAGCCAAAAGAGGAGCAAAAAGAGGAGCAAGATGTGGAGCAAAATGATGAGCAAAAGCCAGAAAATTTACCAGACGACATGTCATTATTAACAACCGAAAGCGAACCCAAACAGGATGACTCCATAGTAACAGAACAAAAACCAAAAAGAAAGTATAAACCCAGAAAGAAGAAGGGCGATCCGTAAATCTTGCGGCTTTAAATTGTTTTATTATATATTTAAAAAAATTGAACTAAAGTTATGTTGATAATGTATTGTAACACTACCACCATGGAGCGCAGAATTAACAAGCGATTAGACGGATATATTACTACATTTAAGGATAGCATTCGCGATAAGGCGACTGCTTTAGGTGTTCAAAATGAGCAGATGAATCTTATTTTGCAACATATTTATGATTATGATAGACTAACTTTGGTGAAGGAGGACTTTATGAAGAGAAAGCGTGTCAAGAATGTTGTGCCTTTTTGTGATCGGTGTGGCGCAAAGCGTGCAAATGGCGAGCAATGCACACGACGAAAGAAGGAGGAGGATGAATATTGTGGAACACATATGAAGGGAACTCCACATGGTGTTGTTGATTTGCTTGAGGAAAATAAGCAAACTACTCAGAAGGTTGAAGTGTGGGCCCAAGATATCATGGGGATCGTTTATTATATTGACAAGTCTATGAACGTTTATCAGGCGGAAGATATTGTTAGTAATAAGACCAACCCAAAAATTATTGCAAAATATGTGAAGAATGGCGATTCTTATACTATTCCGGAATTTGGAATTTAGAAAACAAAACAAAAACAAAAAAAAAAGAAAAAGAAAAAATGGACAAATTAAAGTTATTATGAAATAAAAATATAAATATTTTTTATATATTTTTATTAGAGTTATGGTAAATCAAATTGAAGGCATTGATGAGATTAGCAAAAAAATATTGCTCTCTTCTGGGATTATTTTTAACAGCAATGAATATCCAGATGAAATACTTATTTCCCGCGACATGTTAATAGATAATTTAATTTATGAATCTATAAAGAATGATGTGGTTGAATTAAAAAAAACATTGAGCTCCTCTGCATTAACGAGCTTGCAAAAAGAAGCTAGTAAAAGTCAGAAATGGCCTTTGTTAAATTTAGTAAGACAAATATTAAATGTGTATGGTTATAAAATGAATCCAATTAGAAAATGCGATGGTTATACAGTGGATGGTATTAAAAAATTCAAACGATATTTTCAAGTTAGTAAAAAAAATTGATAATATAATTGTTTGTTGAACATGTTTAAAACTCTATATAACAATGATGTCGGCATCTACAATTACTTCGCCAATTCTAGATAATGATATTGAATCAAATAACAAAAAGAATGAATATGAATCACTACCCAAATTGAAAGGTATTTTGGTAAAGCCTCCTACAAAAGATGAATCAAACCGGAATTCCGAGAGAATGGTTGCCTTGTGTATGTATTTAATAATTGCATTGTTTTGTTTTCCGCTAATATTTTGCGATTACTATTATGCTATTAATAACCCACGATGTATGCAACAAAAATTACACATTAGTTTAACAATGCGTGATTATTTAATAGTAAATGCAATACTTGGCACAATATTCATGTTTGTAACATTTGTTGTGTTCGCGCGCGTAGATTTTAGAAATTTTGATGAAGATAGTAATTTAATTGTATTCTTTAAATGTGTTAATATTCTAGCATCTGCGTTTTCAGTTGCATGGGTTATAACTGGAGGAATTATGTATTGGGGAGAAATGGACAAAAGTTTGTGCTCAACATCGGCAAATGATTATATTATGGCAACACTAATTATAAAAATTATTATGACTGGATACATTACATATAATCGTTCAAACAGAAAATCCATCAATACAGCAACAATTTAATTAGTAAATATTATTGGTAATATAGTTTAAAAATAAAAATATAGTAAAGTAAATGGCAAGGTTCTTTAGGTTTTTTTCAATTGCATTTTTTTTGGGTAGAGCAAATATGTTTAATTTATCTAATAGACATTCGCACAGACATTCAAGAACACTTTTTCCCTCTATGAAAAAGGATGACAATAATTTAAAATCATTGTCAAATTTTTATAAACCTAAATCGTCAAATCAAGAACAGTATGTAAAATATCTCAACGACCAAGGCATAAAAATTTTATTTGCAGTTGGACCCGCGGGGACGGGAAAAACAATGTTAGCGTGCAACCATGCGATCAAAGAATTGAAAAGTGGGGCTATAAATAAGATCGTAATAACAAGACCGGCTGTTCCGGTAGAAAACGAAGAACTCGGATTTCTTCCGGGAAATATAAATCAGAAAATGGATCCATGGACAAGACCCATTTTTGATATTTTTTATGATTTTTATCCAAAAAAAATTGTTAATGAAATGCTGTTTAATAATGTAATTGAGATATCTCCACTAGCATTTATGAGGGGAAGAACATTTAAAGACGCATATATTATTGCGGATGAGATGCAAAATAGTTCGCCATCACAAATGTTGATGCTTACGACGCGAATAGGTGAAGGGAGTAAAATGGTTATAACGGGCGATTTGAATCAGTCTGATAGAAAGACCGGTATGGATAGTGGATTAACAGATTTTTTGTATAAATATAAAAGGTATAATGAGCATTTGGTGAAAAATAATATGGAATTAAATATTGGAATAAAAATAGTTGAAATGAATAACGATGACATTAAAAGACACAAAGTAATACTTAAATTATTGGATATATATGAGTTTAACGGAGTTGGGGCTAGCCGCCTAAAACACGTAACGGTGGCAGGGGATTATGATAATGTTATTTCAAATAAAAAAGAAATACCACAACCATTGAATGCATCAAAACAAATAAAACATTATCCTGATAATGACGCTGCATTAATTCCATTGCCTCACATGTCAGGGCGTTTCATGGAATAATATCTTACATAAACCCTCATTTTATATTTTATTTTATATAAATATAAAATTTATAATCGTTATTAATTATATGGACAGTTCAACAAAAACTTTTTTAAATAGTTTAACTAATAACAACAATGATGAAATGGTTAAAAAAATACTAGGAATATATAGTGGGTATGAAAAGTATAATGTAGAACCTATTACAATTGCGGTTATTAATGACATTTTTGATAAAATAAATACAACTTTTTATAACAACGAATTTTTTGATTTTTTAGTTACACCAACAGCCGTAAAAAGACCAGAAATAAATTTTGTTGATAGTGGAAAAAGTTGCGCAGACTCGGATGCCATGCTTGAAGCAACAGAATATGAAAAAGGGGATTCGGAATTTGCAACTTTTGATTTTGGGTTTGTGGTGGCATTAACATGTTTGAATTCAATAGAATCAACTGAAAAAATATATTATTCTGGCGGATATATTACAAAAAGCCGAATTATATTTATAATTTTAATGTTGCTTCATGAATCGCTTCATATAATTGAATACAAAGATAGATATATAACAAAGGCAAAGTCCGAACACACTGTTTTTTTTTATAAACAAGCATTTAAATTATTTGGAATAATATCTAGAATGTCTGAGATGTTTGATTCTCCCGATTCGCTAATTTTTGATGATACTGAGCGCGTTAATGATATTTCCAAAAGATTAACTAGGCGAAGCGCTTTGCAAGATGGCGCTGATATTCTAAATGATTATTCGCACTACGAAGATGATGATGGAAACACCGAGCTAATTGGATATATTGTGCATCACATGTTCGGTCCGGCTGATTCTATTAAATTTATTGAAAATGTTGCACCGTCTGAAAAGTCAGATTCTTCCGCGGGTGGTAAAAAGAATGCAAGAAAAAAAACAAGTAAAAGACGTGTTAAAAATGGAAAAAGAACACGGCGCGGTATGATGTAATTACACCTTTTCTCCTTCAAAATGCTCATTAATTTATATAATTTAAAAAACTTATATAAAAACATATAACTTATTAATTTAGTATAATGCTAAAAAAACATATAGTATTATTTGAAAGTAAAGACTATGGATTGATTGCTTATTCTACCACAGGAGCAGATGCTAAAAGAATATTAAGCGTAAATAATAAATACAATATATTTTATATTTTTGACTGTGATTTAGAACAACAATATCCATATACTATGAAATTAAAATCACCTCTAGATAAATATTACGATTGTAAAAGAATAAATAAATATAAAGAAGTAAATTTTGAAGAAAAAGATAAATATATTATAATTAGTTATGAAGCGGGAACGGAAGATGATGGAATTTGTTTTGATGTAAAACATTTTGAATAAGTATTTTAATTGGGGAATGCGTAAAATCTCTGCCGCAGGCAGAACCGTTTTGCTATGCTTTTACAAAAGCATAAGTTTTTTAAATGCGAATCATAAAGAGGGTG
>Ga0181349_1001044_pt1 | contig 11848 bp, 7 predicted proteins | sample Su13VDMM110SD_FD_130106 | JGI IMG/M metagenome (GOLD analysis project Ga0181349, IMG submission 130106) | Freshwater viral communities from Lake Michigan, USA - Su13.VD.MM110.S.D | ecosystem: Environmental > Aquatic > Freshwater > Lake | place: USA: Michigan | collected 2013-07-16 | reverse complement strand
TTTCAGAATCAAACAAAGATTAACAGCACTCTATTCTTCTGCAGAGCAAACGCAGACGAATTCAATTACTCAAATAATCCAACTTACTTCGACGATTCTGGTAATCTAATTGTTATGACTGCGCAGGAATCGCTTGGAATAACTGACGCTAGACCCTTCACGTATCCAACAACAGTGGGATTATACGACGAGCAAAACAGACTACTCGCTGTTTCTAAGTTCTCACGCCCTTTAGAAAAGAATGACGAGCGCGATTTGACAGTAAGAGTAAAACTCGATTTTTGATAACGATTATAACTACTTAGATGTCAAATAATTCATCAGACTGCGACAACTTTAACAGGAGAGCGCAATGTCTCTCATAAAAGCGTCAGCTGGTCTTTTTGAAAACTACACATTCGTAGCACGTCCATCAAGAACATTCTCTTCGTCATCTTCTGGTATAACGGGCTCAGTAAAAGTATTCCCACAAGCGAGTACTGCAGAAAAAATAACAGAGTACAGTGACGCTTTCAATGATGAAAACCTTGGAACAACTCTTCTTGCAGCGTCATCTGGTACGAACGTAACTAATGCGATAACGAAATACTTGAATCTTGTGTCAAGTAGTTCATTTTCTCCAAGAAACGCAAAAGAAGTTGAGGTGATTAGATTCGAACCATCATTCAGTTATACTGGTGATTCCGTGAGAAAAGATGTAATAAGAAATGTGGTATTCCCCTACTACAATACAGCGTATCCCTCGTGTTACTGGGGATACACGAACTACCACTCACTTAATTTCGTTTCTGGCGCTCAATTCACAACATCGTCTTGCGTCATTTACGCAAATCCCACTGTAAACAATCAAGCGTTCATAACACCGAGCGGTTCTTTCACTTTTGAGTTTTACGTAAAACCGACTATGAGAGTTTCTGGTTCGTATCGAGCCGGGACTATTCTTCATACGTCTTCGTCATTCGCATTATCGATTGTCAGCGGTTCGCAAGTTGATGACCTCGGCAACCCAGATTCATTCAGAGTGATGTTACAACTGTCTCATAGCGCGAATGTTCTACCTTCACAAGTTGACCTTTCTATTGCGAACAATTCCAGAACGTTTCCAAACGACCTTATCTTTCTAAGCGATGATTTAATTACCCACAACGGCTGGCATCATTTTGCTGTCAGGTGGGGCGGTTCAACAATAGACTTCGGCTCTGGTTCATTCTTCATCGATGGCGCTGAGGCGGGTGACTTTTACATCCCTTCTGAGTCAGTAACAAGAACAACTTACGCTCCAAGTTCTTCTGACGCTTTGTTCATTGGAAACTTTTATGATGGACCAAACACGGGAAATAATCTCGTAAAAGGATTTTTTCACGAAGACACGCAACTAATTGAAGGATTCACAAATCCATTCGGCGGATTTCCACAAACTATTCCAAATCACACGATGTCACACCCTCTTGCTGCAGAACTTCACGAAATAAGAATTTGGCAAGAACATCGCGACTACGACAAAATCTTATCAGGTTCTAAAGAAGGATTCGCTTCTGATTCAACTGGTTCTTTGAAATTCCATCTCGGACCACATTTTATACACGATTCTCCGACTAGAGAAGTTCTTTACACTCCATTTCAGTCTGTTCTTACATCAACGAACACACCCTACGCAAAAGAAATGTCATTCGGCGTGGGTGGTCATCTAATAAACGTTGAGAATCACACAAGAGAACTTACGCGTGGTTACTATCCGCGTATGTTACACATGACAGCTTCTGCGATTACACAACAGAATTTGTCGAATCTTGAAGCGAACGGTTACTTGTACGCAACGGCGTCAATCGCTCGTCAGAACATTTTCATCATCCCTTGTGACAACGGCAAGTTCGTACCCAATTTCTCTCTTCTACTAACATCTTCTGCGACACCGTTCTTCAAAAGTGACCCATCAAGAATAGAACTTACCGAAGTACTGGGAGTTCCGAAAGACATCGGATTCGATAACGATTCGCTTGCAGACCAAATCGCCGGTGGAACGCCTGATAACTTGGGCGGCGAAATAACTGATTCACTTGCGATTTATCAACGCACAAAAGACCAGTCTTCAAATCTTGTTACTTTCTTCGACGCGTCAAACTTGTTCTACGGTGGGAAGATTCACCCAGGCACGTACAGATTAACTGACCCTAGCGTTACCGGCAGTCAAGGATTACTTTCTGTAACGCTAAAAGACAATGGTATGGGCGGTCTCTATAGAGCAGACGCAACTACACAGCACGCAAAATGGAATTCAGTTGGTTCTCTACTATACGAAGAGGGTATCGCAGTAATAACATCTCCGTATCTTGGCGAAATGTTTGGTAAAGACTCATTTGAAGTAACTTTCAAGGGCGAACATAGGGTTCCGCTTCTAACAACGAATGTCACCCTTCCAGCGTTTGGAATCAACTCAAGTTCAATGCCGTCTTATCAACCGCTCACAGCGTCTGATTACGCAAATGAAGTTGGCGACCCAATAACGTACATCACAAGAATTAACTTTCATGACGAAAACCTTAATATAATCGCAAAGGCTGAACTTGCACAACCAATCGCAAAAAGACTCGCAGACAAATTCATCATCAGAACAAAGTTTGACTTCTGAATACTATCTCGGATTAGACATTTCAACTGCCTGTACAGGTTATTCGATAATCGATAAAGACGGAGCGCTAATCGACATTGGATGGTTTGAACTTTCGGGACTTGAAGGTCTTCACGCAAAGGCTGACTTTGTAGAAAAGAAATTACGCGCTCTGCCAACGCCAACCGGTATTTTTGTAGAAGAAAATGTTTTAGGGTTTAGACCCGGCAGTTCATCTGCGCACGTAATCATCACCCTTGCGAAATTCAACGCACTCGTCTCACATCTTTGTTGGACAATCTGGAGTATCGCTCCAGTTTCGATTGTGTCAATAAGCGCAAGAAAAACAGTCGGTCTAAAAGTTCCCAAGGGCGATAACGTCAAAATTCATGTTCTTGCTTGGGCGCAGAGTAAAATCGGCGCTTCTTACACTTGGCCAACGAAAGTAATGAAAGCGGGACCTCGTAAAGGCGCTGTAATACTTCAACCAGGTTGTACTGACGCTGCAGACGCGTATCTATTAGTGAATGCGGGATTGAAAATTAAGGAATCGAAGATTATAATTTAGTATGATCGACGCAGTTGAGAGACTGAGATACCTTTCGTCAGCACTTGGGACTGGGTATCTTGGAAATGATGGTCTAAACGCAAGTTTCAGATGCCCGAAGTGTCAGCACAAAGATAAAAACAAGTTAGTCATAAAACTTGATGATGAAAAGTGGCACTGTTGGGTGTGCGGAATTAAAGGAAGAAAAGTATCATCTCTTCTGTTCAAATACGCAAGAGAAAGTCTTCAAGGTTGGTTACAGAAGTTTGCGACGTCAGAACAACGAAAGTTCATCGACGAACCAATAAAAGAAGAAGTTGTCGAATTACCAGAAGGATTTATCCCGCTCACTAAATCAGTATCCGACCCTGATTACAGAGCTGTTATTCGTTACCTTGACAACAGAGGAATTGGAGAAAAAGAGATTTGGCGTTATCGAATAGGAACAACTCTTAGAGGAAGAACGAGACGTAGAGCGATTATCACTTCATACGACGTTGAAGGAAAACTTAACTATTGGACAGCACGAGCGATTGATGACGGAACTGTCAAATACATCAATCCGAAAATTGATAGAATAGACGTCATTTTTAACGAAATTGACGTTGATTGGACGAAAGAACTAACTCTTGTTGAGGGACCGTTCGATTTGTTGTCAATGGGAGGAAACGCAACGTGTCTATTGGGTTCAAGTTTATTACAATCTCACGCTCTATTCCAGCGAATAGTCGGTAATCAAACTCCCATTATCTTGGCGCTTGATAGTGATGTCAAAAAGAAAACACATAACATTGCGAAGTTGTTGTTCTCTCACGGTATTAATGTTAAAATGTTAAATACGGGAGATTATAAAGATGTTGGTGAAATGTCTAAAGAAGAAATAGAAGAGGCGAAGAAAATCGCTCAAGTTTGGAATCCGATTAACAGACTTCATTACTTAATTAACACAATCAGCTCGGGGTCAATGTTTTGAATCAGACGTATAAAATCGCACATTTTGGTGATGTACATTTTCGCGGACTAACTCGTCACGACGAATACAGGACTGTTTTCACTAAGATTTTTGCGCAATTAGAAAAAGAAAAAGTTGACGCAGTTATCATTGCGGGTGACATTGTTCATACGAAAACTCAGGGTATCTCACCTGAAGTTATAGAAATCTTGACGTGGTGGTTTAAGTCTTTCGCTAAGATTGCGCCCACCTACGTTGTGTTGGGTAATCATGACGGACTAATTCACAACGAAAACAGACAAGACGCAATCACTCCGATTATCAACGCAATTGATGACAAACGTCTGAAGTTATTCAAGAAGTCTGGTAACTACAAAACTCATATGGACGGGATACATCTCGCAAATTATTCGTGTTTTGATGAAGAAGGATGGGAATCAATTTCAAAAGAAGGTGAAGTTGTTATTGCACTTTATCACGGCGCAGTCAAAGGTTCGCTAACGGATTCTGATTACGCTACTGAGGGTGAAGTCGATCTCGAGATGTTTGAAGGTTGTCACTACGGAATGTTTGCAGACATTCACAAACAACAATTCTTAGACAAGAAGGGTAAATTTGGGTATTGTGGTTCAACCATCCAACAGAACTTCGGAGAGTGTCAAGATAAGGGTTATCTACTTTGGAAAATTTCAGGTCAAGATAAATTCACAGTATCTTACAAAATAGTTGAGTCACCTCATCCCTATGTAACTGTCGAATGGCGCGGAAGCGTAACTCAAACTGCCGACGCTTGCAAGACATACGTAAAAGGTTCAAGATTTCGTATTTCGTCAAACGAGTCATTACTACAAGAAGAAATTAAACAACTTGCGTCGTTTCTCAAAGAAGAACTTGACGCACACGAAATTGTGTGGAAATTCAATGTTGAAGTAGATAGGTCTAAATCGCAAGAAGATTTCGTGAGTAATCGCAAAAATCTCAGAGACATTGAAACTCACAAACAATTAATCTCTTCGTTCGCAAAAGATGACGCAAACATCGAAAAATACACTGATGTTGTTGGAAAGTGTCTTCTTCAACTAGAAGAAGATGAAATTGATCGTGGTTCGCAATGGACACTGAATAGTCTTGAATGGGAAAACACTTTTTCATACGGAAAAGGAAACTCTATAAACTTTGACGAACTGAACGGCGTAATAGGAATTTTTGGAAGAAACAGAATCGGAAAGTCATCCATTCCAGGAACTCTTATGTACGCTCTCTACAACGATACAGATAGAGGCGCTCTAAAAAATCTACACGTTATCAACACAAGAAAAGGTCACTGTCGAGTAACTGCGAACATTAGCGTAGACGGCGTACCCTATCAGATTGAAAGACAGTCAATCAAGGCGACAAACAAAAGGGGACATACATCTGCGTCAACGCAACTTAACCTATCAAAATTAGACAAGGACGGTGAGATTATCGTTGATTTGACTGGCGAACAAAGAAATGATTCAGAAAAAATCCTTCGTAATCTTGTCGGAACTTCAGACGATTTTCTACTTACTTCGTTTGCGTCACAAGGAGAAATGAACACATTCGTTAAAATGGGCGCAACATCAAGAAAAGCGTATCTTTCAAGGTTTCTAGACTTGCAAATTCTTGAAAAGGTTTCGCTAAAACTGAAAGAAGAGTCTTCTTCTCTAAAGGGACTACTAAAAACGCTACCAGATAGAAACTTCGAGTTACTAAAAAACGAGTATCTTGCGTCTATCAAAGAATGTGAAGCGACTTTAAGCGAAACGGCACTTTCTGTTCTGGATTTCGAAAGAGAACAAAAGACGCTTCAAGCACATTTATCAAGTTCATCAGCAAAGAAACAATACACTCAAAGCGAAGTGAACGAATTAGAATCACGTTTGAAAAATGTTGAAACATCTCTTGAAATAGAAAGCGCTTCTCTTATTGAGCACAGTATGAAAATAGACAGTGTAGAAAAGAAGATTAGCGCAATTTCTAAGATTAGAGACAACTTTCCAATAGAAAATTTGAGATTGAAACTTTCTGAACATACAACTCTTGAGAAGAATAGCGTTCAATCAAAAAATGTTGTTGATAGAGAAAAGAACCTTCTGAAGGAGCAAGAACGCTCAGTGTCGAAGTTGAGCGAAGTACCCTGTGGAGAAAGTTTCCCATCTTGCAAGTTCATCAAGGACTCAATTCGTGACAAGAAGTTAATCGAATCACAAAAGTTAAAGATAATTGAACTAGCAGAACAATTCACAAAAATAACACGTGAAATTAACGCTATCGGTATCGACAAAGTCACTGAAAAAATGACAAAATACGAAGAAGCGATTTCAAGAGAACGAGGGTTTGTATCTGAAAAAATAAGTTTGACTTCGAAAATTCAATTAGCAGAAGCGAATGTTGTCAAATTCAAAAACAACATAACTGATTCGAAAAACATTCTCAATGAAGCGCGCTCAAATGTTTCAAACTCGTCAGAAGTTGAAACACTATCAGTTCATCGTCGCAGACTTGCAGAAATTGAAACTTCTATCAAGCAATCTCAGCAGTTGATAATTTCTCTAACTAGCAAGAACGCAGTTACTGAAGAAAAGATAAAAAATCTGGGTGAAGAAGAGATTCGTCTAAATGACATAAAATCTCAGTGGTCAATTTACGAAAAACTTCTATCAGCTTATGGGAAAGATGGAATTCCCATGATGATAGTTGCAAATGAACTGCCTCGTATCAATCTGGAGATCGCTAAAATACTACAAGCAACTGCTGGATTTACTGCAACTTTAGAAACTGACTCCAGCGGTTCTGACCTTGAAGTGTATCTTGATTACGGTGACTCTAAACGCCCGCTAGAACTCGGCAGTGGTATGGAAAAAATGCTCGCCTCGTTAGCGATTAGAGTCGCTCTTATTAACATTTCATCACTACCTAAATCTAATATGCTCATACTGGATGAGGGATTTGGTGCGCTTGATGAACAAAACGTTGAAGTCTGTAACAAACTTCTTCATTCGCTTAAGAGATTTTTCAAGACAATTCTCGTTATCTCTCACGTTGATGCAGTAAAAGATGCAGTCGACGGTTTCATCGAAGTTACTTCAGTCGGTCCTGATGCGCACGTTAGCGCAATCGATACCATACAGAATAATTAACGATTCGGCACCCAAGTTATCTGCGTTCTGCGCAATCTGTGAATTTGTTATCGGTGACTCAATAGACACCGAATCAACAGATAGAGCAGGTTGCTGCAGATGTTGTGAGCTCGACTTCTTTGAGATTAATAGAGAAAAATGGGAAAAAGGTTGGCGCCCAAGTAAAGAAGAAGTTGAACTATCAACATCTAAGAGATAATTACACAATGAACGTAATAATTAACAATTGGAGTACACAATGAACTTTAACGCGTTAGGACAGGCACTTGAATCTTGCAAGGGTTCGAAAGATGGTGTAACGTCAATTTCTTCAAAAATCATCAACGAAAACAGCGTTGAGTTATGTTACACTTGCGTTGTTCATTTTGCTGCAGAGCATGCGTTCAGAAACCAGCTTGTAGTAGAAACACACCGCGCAAAATCGATGTTGAAAGAAGCAGTAAAGTCTGTTTCTAAAGAATACAAGTCACTAACGAAGGCTGACTTGACAACGAAAATTATCAAAGAGTCAGATGACATTGAAATAATTCAGGCTTCAGCAACAAGAAAAGTCGCTTATTACAGGTATCGTCTTCTTCTTTCGGTTGAGTAGATGCCCGTCACTAAAGACAATCAAGTTGATGAAATAATTAGATGTGGTAAAGACGCCGTTCATTTCATAAACAAATACGCGAAAATCACTCACGCTTCTAAGGGACTCATTCAATTCAAGACATTCAAATACCAGAATGATTGTGTTCATGATTTCGTAAAACATCGCTTCAACATAGTCTTGAAAAGCAGACAACTTGGTCTCTCAACAATTACTGCGGCATTTGCGCTTTGGCGTGCAATTTTCTACAAAGCGAAAAACATTCTCATTATCGCTACAAAAATGAGCGTTGCTGCAAACTTTATGCGTATTGTGAAAACGATACTTGCGAATTTACCGCCCTGGCTAATCATTTCGCGTATTATTTCAGAAACTCGTTCATCGATTGAATTTTCTAATGGTTCAATCATCAAGGCGGTACCAACTTCTGAAGACGCTGGACGTTCAGAAGCATTATCACTTCTCATTGTTGATGAAGCGGCATTCATTAGAAATTTCGAAGAACTTTGGAAGGGTCTCTACTCTACACTATCAACGGGTGGAAACGCGATCGTCTTAAGCACTCCAAACGGCGTCGGAAATCAGTATCATAAACTGTGGTGTGACGCAGAAAACAAAACTTCTGACTTCAACACAATAAAGTTAATGTGGGACGTTCATCCAGAAAGAGATGAAGCGTGGTTTGAAAAAGAAACACGTCAAATGACAAGAAAACAAATCGCTCAAGAACTTATGTGCGATTTTGCGTCATCTGGTAACACGTTTCTGAATAACGATGATTTAGAACGTCTTAGAATGAACACTCGCGCTCCTATAGAACGATGGGGCCCAGAAAACGGGATTTGGCTGTGGAAATACCCGCTACCAGATAGAAAATACGTAATGGCTGCGGACATTGCTCGTGGCGACGCAAATGATTTTTCAACATTTCACGTCATTGACACTCAAGAGTCTGAACAAGTTTGTGAGTTTAGAGGTAAAGTACCGCCTGACCAATTCGGTGTTCTTCTAAATGAAGTTGGCAGAAGATACAACAAGGCGCTCTTATGCCCAGAAAACAACACTTACGGGTATTCAACGATAACGAAACTAAGAGACATAGCGTATCCAAATCTTTTTCTAAATGATAAACGCTATCAATACGCAGTAGAAATACCCACTTCTAAATTCGGATTCAGCACTCAAGGCACAAGCAGAGCGTCAGCACTTGCAAAATTAGAAGAATACCTTCGCACAGGCGCCATCAAAATTTACTCTTCAAGGTTTGTTGATGAAATCAAAACGTTCGTTTGGGTAGGTGACACACCGAAGGCACAAAGAGGGTTTTATGATGATTTGGTTATGGCACTTGCAATAGCCGGAACGTTATACGACCCAACAATTGGGCCAGAAGGAAAAACTGAATCAGTTATCTACAAAGGGCTTTTGTCTGGATTTAAAGTGAATGAGCTGAAAGAAAATTTACATCCGATGTTGATAGGTGAAAGACACAACATCGATGGCTTTTCACAAAATAGTAACTCTCCGATACCACAAGAAATTGCGTGGCTTTACAAATAGACAAAGAATGTAATAATTAGACAAGTGGAGTTTATCTAAGTGGCACAACAAGGTAATCTTTTCTCAAGACTAACTAAACTTTTTAGAAGTGGACCAGTCGTAAGGAGAAAAGTAAAAAATCAAACAGAACCATCATCATCGTCTGCTTACGACATGTTCAGACGAAATGCGTCTGACATTTACTCAAGTACAGTATCAGCATATGGCAGCTACGACCGCATGAGTCGCTATTCAGATTTCGCAGAAATGGAGGCAACGCCGGAATTGAGCTCGGCACTTGATATATATTCTGAAGAGACAGCATCACAAGATGAAACTGGTCGCATTCTTCACATCTACTCTGAAAATAGAGTGATTAAAGAATTACTAACAACTCTGTTTGACGATACGCTAAACATAAATTTCAACTTACCGATGTGGGTACGAAATCTAACGAAATACGGAGACTTTTTTCTCTTCAACGACATCGACCCGAAGTATGGCGTTGTAAACGCTTATCCGATTCCAATCTCAGAAATTGAACGTGAAGAGGGCTACGATCCAAAAGACCCAATGGCAGTCAGATTTCGTTGGATTACAAAGGGTAACACAGTTCTTGAGAATTGGCAAGTTTCTCATTTTAGACTTCTTGGTAATGACGCATTTCTTCCATACGGATCGTCAGTTCTTGAATCAGCGCGCAGAGTTTGGCGTCAGCTGATTCTTATCGAAGACGCAATGTTAGTGTATCGTATTGTCAGGGCTCCTGAGCGTCGTATTTTCTACATCGACGTCGGAAACGTTCCACCCGATGAAATCGAAAATTACATGCAGCAAGCGCAAACAAGTCTAAGAAGAAACAAAGCCGTTGATAAACAAACGGGTAGATTAGACCTACGATACAATCCACTTTCTGTTGACGACGACTTTTTTATTCCTGTTAGAGGCGGCGAATCAGGTACTAAAATTGAATCATTACCCGGTGGCCAAAACGCAGCAGCAGTTGAAGACGTTCAATACATTCAAAAGAAACTTTTTGCTGCACTCAAAATTCCAAAAGCGTATCTTGGTTATGACGAATCGCTAGGCTCAAAGGCAACACTTGCGCAAGAAGACATTCGCTTTTCACGCACAATCGCTCGTATCCAGACAGTCATCATCTCAGAGTTGAACAAACTCGCAATGATTCATCTGTACTCTCACGGATTTACAGATGAAGAACTTCTTAACTTCAAAATTAGTCTAAATAACCCATCATCAGTCGCTCAACTTCAAAAACTTGAACTAATAAAATCAAAATTTGAAATTGCAGGAACTGCCCCAGAAGGCGCAGTTGATAGAGAGTGGATTCGCAAGAACATTCTTGGTTTGACTCGTGAAGAAATAGAACAAGTAAAGAGGGGAAGAGAGGCAGATAAGATAGAAGACGCTAAAGTAGAAGCCGCAAAGTCAGATGACGTTGAAGTAACTACTACGGAAACACCACCAGCAGAAGAACCAGCAGCAGAAGAACCAGCAGCAGAAGAACCAGCAGAAGGTGAAGCAGAAGACTTATTCTCTGGTGACTTCAAGCAAGGAAACATTCTCGGAGAAATTGACGGACTACCAATCAAACCGTCTTCTGAAACGAAAAACGCTTTTGGTTCAAGACGAAAGAAACAAAAATCAAGATCATCTAACTCTGCAGCAGCAGTCCCAGATTTTCTTACTATGACGCTTGATAGTAGACCTCAATCAACAAAAAACGATCCTTTTGGACAGTCAAGTATGAAACGTGAACTTGGCGAAAGAATTTCTCTTTCAAGCGCAATTTTTGGTGATACAATGTCACCAAGAAGAACACCTGAAATTAATTCTGTGTTAAACACACTAAGTAGTAAGATAGTTAGTAATAGACGTGGAGGTTTACTCCACGAAGAGTTAATCGCTGACAGCGATGGAGAGCCCGACGACAATGAATAATCACAACAAAAAAAGAAATGTCGGTCTGATTTACGAACAGTTAATTCGTTACACTTCTAAGTGTCTCTTAGAGGGTACAACAGATAAAGCTGAAATCGCTATACAGATTATGAAAGAACATTTTAAACCAGGAACAGAACTCTACAAAGAATTCCGTCTTTTTAACGCACTTGTACAGACAAAAGTGCCAAGTGAAGCTCTTGCGTTAAGAGTTCTTGATGAAGCGAAACACGCTGCTACATCACACGACATAAAAAGGCTTGATCTTGAAAAGAGTATCTTGATAAAGAACGTAAATAAGAAGCTTGATTTCCCCGGTTTCTTTGACATGCGAATTCCTGAATACAGAAAATTTGCAACCGTTCAGACACTTTTGAACGAATGGCGTACAAATACAGAAATTAACGTAATGAATTCTATTAGAGTAGAATACGAATCAAAAGTAGCAGGTTATCTAACTGAAAACAAAAAGATAACATTTCCT
>Ga0181349_1001043_pt1 | contig 11851 bp, 4 predicted proteins | sample Su13VDMM110SD_FD_130106 | JGI IMG/M metagenome (GOLD analysis project Ga0181349, IMG submission 130106) | Freshwater viral communities from Lake Michigan, USA - Su13.VD.MM110.S.D | ecosystem: Environmental > Aquatic > Freshwater > Lake | place: USA: Michigan | collected 2013-07-16 | reverse complement strand
TTGGAGGTGTGATGGAGTCTTTGAATAATTCAATTTGTCTTGTAACTGATTCTATTCTATCTTTGGTCTTACCAGTAACGTTTCTCAAGAACTTGTCAAAGAACCCTTCCTTAATATGTCTTAATTCTCTAAATTGGTTACCGAAAATGCCTTCGCTAACATTACTATTAATAAAATCGTTAAAACTTTTTATTCTTTTCATCTAAATTATAAAGTGTATTCCCTATAAACCTCTAGCATTGCAGGAACAATAGGGTGTCTATGGTTTTTCTTAAGAGTTATTACGTTAACTCCATCGACTCTTGCAGCAAGAGTATTCATAAAGTCAAGCCCTGAGTCTTTTTTATTTTTTAAATCTATTTGTGATGTGTCTCCACATATTATCATTTTAGAGCCAATACCAAGTCTTCCTAGTACCATTTCCATTTGACTCATTGTTACGTTTTGTGCTTCATCTACTATTACACAAGCATTAACTAAAGTTCTACCTCTCATAAAAGGAAATGGTAGGATTTCAATAATTCCTTCACTAAGTAATTTTTCAATTTTTGTCTTGTCGTAGACCATTTCTAAATTGGCGTAGATAGGAGCTAACCAAGGATCCATTTTTTCTTTTAAATCTCCCGGAAGGAATCCTATATCTTCTTTTGCTACTGTGGGTCTAGTAATAACTAGCTTTTCAATCTCCCTATTAAATAGCATATCTAGGGCTATTTGCACTGCTAGCAGTGTTTTACCTGATCCTGCTGCTCCCTTAAGAACGCTAACTGGATTGGCCAAAATAATAGCTTTAGCTTCTTTTTGCTCTTCGTTTAGATTAATTTTAAATTTAATAGGATTTTTAGGTTTCCTTTTTTGTGTCCAATTGCTACCTGTAGTCATATATTTTTTATTTTTTTTAAGAAACATATTCTATGTTTCTTTCTTTAATGATTGTCCTGTCTTTTTCTATTGTAAGTAATACAGGATATATATCAAAAAAAGAAAAATCAAATGGCAATCACAATTACTGAAATTCTTGGAACTGATTCAATTTCGGGTTCTAGATTAACTATCAATGCTAACTTTTTGTTACTTGAAAATGCTTATAATGATTTAGAAAACACATTTAATATAAACGTGTTGACTGGATCACTTGACGTATCTAGCGCAACAAATGGACAAATTAAAGCAAAATCATTACTGGCTAACAGTTTAGTTATGCCTGCTTCTGGCTCACCTACTATACAATTATATGGAACTGGTGCTAGTGGAGGTTTCATTATAGCTTCTAGCACAGTTGTAGGAGCTACTGGTATATTCTCTAATGTTCTACAATCAAACACTTTATCTGCTTCAGGAACAGCTACATTTGGAGCTACTGCAACATTTAATAGTGTGCTAAACGTAGAAGGAAGAATGAGCATCGGAGCATCCGGTAATTTTGTTAACACTAACAGAAAAGCCACTGTAGGTGCTTCTACTGCTTTTCCATCTGCACCAGGAGCTGGTGTTACTGGTACTTATTCAACACCTTACCAATTAACTTTAACAGAAAATGTTATTTATATACGATCAAATCATGTTTCGAGTGCGCCAGCTGATGCTGGATTTACTACAGGATTTTTCTTTTACGCTACAACAGGCGCTGGAGCAACTGCTTCTGATATTCCTGCAGGTTATACTGTAACCCTAATTGATACCGCTACTACTGCAGGCTTAATTGCTACTGGAGTTACTGGTCCTAGTACTTATTATTATACCGGTTTCTCAACTGGTGACGGTGATTACACGGATCCTTTTATACAAACATCGGGAAATCCTTACAAATCATCTATTACGATTATGTGGGAGCCAAGAATAGATCAATCAGGAGCTATACAAAAAGGATCTTGGGTGGTTGTTAATTCTACACCTGGATTTACATTCTAATTAAGAAAAATAATCAATGGCAAAAACACCTTATATCCGCCCAATAGCCGTTCAGGGAGGTACATTTTATACCTTCTCTTCTGCTGCAGAGGATCTCACATTAACATTTAATAATTCATTAAAGAAATTTAGTTTTTCTAAGTATGCTCTTTTGAAGATTCCTGAAATGGGATCTCCGACATATAAAGAAAACACTTTGCAATTTAATGCTATTGATACAACTTTTCTTGATTCAGCTTCAGGTAATTTCGTGTTAACAAACCCTAATAATCTTAGTCCTTCTCCTGAAATTTCATTTCAGAATTATTGTTTAAATTTAGAATCCACTGTTATTTCGGATCCTAATTACAATGCAGAATTAAAAAGAAACGTTTCTGAAAGAATTTTTTGGAAATGGATAAAAGAATTAGGTGGTGTTAGATACAGATCAGCAAATACAAATGAGGTGGTAGCTTCTTTAAATCAGACTACTACAACAACTGTTAACGGTTTTCCTTACTCAGATAAAAGATGGGTAGAAGAAGACACTTTATTAACTGGTAATGGAACACCGACGCCTAGATACGAAAGAATAGTACAATATATTGGTGATATAGATGTGGTAAACTCTGTACAAAATACGGATAACGCTTATTCTGAGGTTTATATTCATGTGCCAACAGGAGATGGAGGAACACCATATGTTCTATTTAAAACTGTTGCTGATGAGAATTATTATCCTGACAGAACATTTACGCATTTACCCCCAGACCCTTTAGACACTGAATATCTCCAAGGAAGAGATTCTGCTTCGGGTTTATATGGTCCTAACGGATTACCTAAATTGGCTATATTCGACCAGGATGTTTTAGGAGAACCTGGTGTCACTGGAATATCTGCAACTGGTACATTTTTAAGTAACTGGTATTCACCTAGGGATGAGGCTAATTCTTATTTTACTGATCCTAGTTTCTTTGACAATAGCAATTATACATTGGAAAAATATGTATCTAATGCACCTTCTGGATATAGCGTAAATTATAAAAGAAGTAATCTAGATGGAGTACAAATTGATTTTGAACCTTCATCTTATAAAGCTATTCAAAATTATGTGGGTATTTCCACAATAGAAGAATGGAATGGAACACCCACTACAACTTCTTTTGAATTTAATGCAGTTCTTGTTTATTATGATGTTTACGATCCTAATAACCCAACAGATTCTGAAACAAATCTTTATGGTATTTTATTCTTAAATGACCCTGAGCCTGTTTCTATTAATGCAGCTAAATTTCCTAACTTCAAAAAATTTAAGCCGGATCCTATTACTAAATTAAATGGTAATTCTTATGGATTCAAAATAAATCTTAAGTTTGATACTGATGTGGAAAGCACAGGGGTAGAGCAAGCAATAAACGATTATTCTTCATTCTCTCTTTCTATCTTTATGGATGCAGCTACTGTTTTACAGGATGCAGCTAAGAATCTTAATGATAGAACATTAGAGATAATGGCAATGCAAGATCAAATTACTGCATTGACCGATCTTGTTATTAATACAGACGATAGCACAGATATAAAATTAAGATTAGATACAGTTGAAAAATCATTACAAGCAAATCAAGCTCTTTTTGATAACACTCAAGATATCCTAAGTTTAATTGAAAGAAATAGTGACACTATACAAAATATATTACAGAATCAGACATCTATAAATATGACTTATAATCTTGACCTTCTAAAAGATGGTGATGGTACTTTTGTTGATAGATCAACCCCTAATATATTAAAAGTTGATGTTACTCAGCAAGATTATAATATAGGAACTAATTCTTTATTTACTATTAATCCTGTTGCTGGTAACACAGTATCACTTCAACTTTACACTAATTACCTTAAGCATAAAAATAATGGATTATCTATAACATCAAATAATGATATTGTTATTAAGATAGATGACACCACAAACAAATGGCAAAAGGGACAAGTTCTGAGATTAGTAATAGGTGATGATGTAGCTTTAGGTGTTTATTCATTAGTTATTTTAACTGATGCTTTAGGAGAATATCCTAAAGGAACTCCTTCGGGAGTACCTTATTCTAGCGTGATTGCAGGATTTATAAATATTCAATTTCAAAATGCTTCTTACAAACCTATCTTTGATATTGTTTGTGTAGATGATAAAAATCTAATATTTGAAGTGGACCAAATAAAATAAGATAAAATGTCAAACACAAAAAATTCATTCTCCTCTTTAATAGCTCAATTTTTAAGGCTTCAAAAGAATTCTTTAGAGATCATAAATAAATTGAATGATGTTGCGACATCATCTAAAGATTCTGTTCAAATTGAATTTTTGATGGACGATAACACTTCCGAAAATATTCAAATACCTTCTTATGGATTTTTAAAATCTGAGATTAATAGAATTGATAAAAATGTATTAGCACTTTCTGGATTAGAAGACACTACAGCAAATATTAGAAAATCTGATGGTACCGTTTCCAAAATATATCAAGCTAACATATTAAAGGATCCTTTATCACCAGGAAGTCTTCAAGTACCTGGTACCTTTCAAGCTAGAAATAATTGGTTTTTTGAATCCTTTTTAAATCCGCTTCTTTATGTTTCTATTGATGTAGAGGATCAAATTCCTATAAATTCTGAAAATGTTTATGTTAAAAGAATTATAGCTAACACTCAAACAGAGGTACAAAAAGCATATTTTGATGCTAATTTAAAGGGAAGAAATGATATTATAGATTCAGATTTTATTGATTCATTAAAAAGCCAAGGTATTCAATATTTTACTGATGAGCAAATAAATGAATTAGAATTAAGAACAATAAGATATATTGGATCTTTTGGAGTTCTTAGAATATTTGACGAGGAAACTCAAGTAATAGAAAATGGTATCACCTCAACTAATACTGTTAGAAAGTATAAGTTAAACACATTAAGATATACTGATACTTTAGCAACATCAGCTGATTCTAGAACACTAACAAAAGGTGACACTTTAATAACATCTGGGGGAACTAAATATGAAATAACATCAATTGATACCACTAATCAAACAGTATCTTTAAAAAGATTATTTGGATTTGAAGCAATAAAAATAGGGGATAATTCCCTTACGATTTACTCTAATGTTTTATCTGATAGAATGGTAGATGTTAATGTGGGGTTTGATGAAAGACAAGCTATTTTTATTAAATCTATCGATGGTGATTTTAATGTTGCATCTAGTAAATATAGTCCTGGTGTTTGTTTCTTATCTAATGAATTACAAATAAACACATCTGATGGGGTTAAGACATTATCTGAATTCTATTCTTCACAAGTTTCGGATTTTAGTAAGATCTTTATTTCTTCTGCTAAAGAGAATGTTATTCCTGCAGTTTACGGACAAACCCCTTCTGCTCCTATAGTTTCTCCTGGAAACTTTAAGGTAGTTAAAGTGAATTCACAGATAACAGATTCTAAAGAAAATGTAGATTTTAAAGATAAAATTAAAATTAAAACCTCTTTAAAAAATGAAATAGCTTCAATAGACAGAGCAATAGACCAGACAAGAAAACAACTTTCTGAGCTAACTACAACTTCTAAAGGAAAAACCCCTACTGCTGAATATAAGAAATTAAACGATAAGATCACTTCATTAGGCAAAGATAAACAAATTAGAACAGATTTATTAGCTACCACAATTACTGAGGTTAATAATTTAACTATTGCAGCCCCAGAATTAACTGAAACTCCTAAATATAGAGTCAGAGGATTTTGGCCTATACCCGAACCAATTGTTGATTCTAAAACAGGAGAACAGAATATAGTTCAATTTAATGTGAGATACAGATACCTTTCATTAACAGGTAATTCTAATGGTACGACTCAGATTGATTATATAGACAATAACGGGGTAGAAAAGACTGGTCAGTTTACAAATTGGACACAGTTTACAACAGATCTAAGGAAGAAACAATATGATCCTAATACTGGAACATATGTTTGGAAAATAGAAGACGTAAGCGATGCCAATACAGTAAATATAAATCAGTTAGATATTCCTATAACTAAAGGTGAAAAGGTAGAAATACAAGTTCAATCTATATCTGAAGCTGGCTGGCCAACAAATCCTTTGACATCCGATTTTTCAACTTCTGCTATAGTGGAATTCCCTGTTAATTTGGTTGCGTTAGTAGACAACAGTGCTTTCATATCACAAAACAGTATGGATCGGGCTGTGGTTACAATACAAGAGGATTTACAAGCTAAAGGCTTAGATCAGCATTTAGCTACACAATTTACATCTGGTGATAAATTTTATGCTCATAATTCCTCTGCTATTGCATCAGGATTCTTTGATGGAGCAGGAAAAGCATTAGATTTATTTCAGAAATTAACTCAAATTGACAATGAATTACAATCATTAAGAGCATTAGTAGCTAAAGCGAAAGGCACTTTGGGTGTTTATATAAGAAGCGGAGGTACCTCTAATAAGATTAATCCTGGCAGCACTGTTAATTTATTTGCTGGGTATTATGATCAATTAATAGATCTTTCAAATCCAGGTAATAAAGGTAAAATAGCAACTGTGATTTATTACCTAGAATTAAGAAACGAAGCTGCTACACCTTTAGAGCTTTCTTCTTTAATACCAGGAGGACAAGGTGTTAAAGCACCTATCACAATAAGCGGACAGAACGATTATAACAATAACAGAAAATACGGAGAAACCCCAATTCAATTATCGGGTATTAGCTCTGCTAATGTTGTTGTTACTACACCAGGAGCATTTATACAAGCATCAGGATATCAAAGTGGTAATGCTTATTCACAATTCGTTTACACTAGGTATAAGAGCGTGGGATTAGATGAGAATCTTTATTTTACTCCTCCTACGGGTTTAACATGGAATAGTACTCAAGGTACTTCTGATGGCGCATCACAATTACCTATAAATAATGATGGTATACTTATGCCTTTTGAGCAACCAGGATCTCCTGCAGGAGCTGGTGCTAATGCTAATATTTGGAGAGGTACTTATACTTCAGCTTTACCTGACGGAAATGGTAGTCTAAATGAATTCTGTGTACATATATCGCATCCAGATATAAATGATGCATCTTCCAGTTCTTTTTCTAATTTAGAAACACCATTAGTAACTGGATCTGGAACTATGGCTTATCCTGCATTCAGACATGCTTTAGGGTTTGAGACTGACACTAATATAACATCTTCTTTATCAACAAGTTTACAAACACTTTCTACTCAACAATTAGAATACTATCCAGCTAATTCAACATCAGCATTTGGTAGTGACAATAATGCTTATCCTAATAAATTAGGATTTATAGATTCTGATGAGTTCTTATGTGGCAAGTATTCTTGCGGATCTTATTTATTTATAGCACCAACATCACACACTGCAATACAAATAGAGGGATCAACACAGTTAGCTAAAAAGACATTAGAGTTTGGACAAGAAAACGCAATAACAGTTCCTTTAATTTTTCAAATGAGGGCTCAGGATAAATTAGGATTTATTGGAGGATGGAGAGATGCTGGTAACCTTAAAAATATCACCTATAGCAAAAAAATAGGAATAGATATACAAGTAAGAAACGAGGATTTATTTTCTCTTGACGTTCTTGTAACCGGAAGCTATACTAAAACTTCATTAGTTTCTCCAGCTTATTCACAAAGTAATCAAACTATTTAATAAGTGGCTAGAAAGATAATAAAACAGACCTCATCTTTTGGGGTACTTAGAGCAAATCCTAGAATATCTGGTAATGTTAAAATAACAGTGGATTCTAGTAAAGGGATCTGGCTTAATTCGATAGATTCTAATTCTGAAATGTCTAATAGCGCTTATAAAGGATTTAGTATATCCCCAGATTCTTCATTTGATAAGGATTTATATAGATTTTTTGACGAAGGGAAGACTCCACCGCAATTTGTTTTTGGACTTATTGGAGAAGAAGAACCTGTACAAAATCAAACAAATGACCTATCAAGTGTATATAATTTCTTTTATAGCTCAGGTGTATCACCTTTAGCTTCTGATAGATATTCGGAAGATTTCACTTATCTTGCACCTTTATGGCTAGGGGAGGATATTCCCGATCATTTTGTTATATTCAAAGTGAATGATCCTATAGATTATTCTTATAAGATACCAGTTACAGCTTTAGTAGTGGGAAAATTATATAAAGTACTCCAAGATACAACAGTTGATACTACTGCTCCTGGATATTTACCTTATAAAATATCCAGTAATACTGTTACATATACGGATGGCAATGTTTTTACTGCTGCTTCTACATTATTTAATGTTACACAAGGAAGTGGAACGGTGATATTATTGGATTCTTCTTATAATATAAGCTCCGTAGAGGACACAGAAAACCATTTCTATGATAAGATCTTACCTAAGGCTACAATAGTGTCTACGTTCGATCTCACTGAAGATTCGGATATCGGTAAATATTTAAGAAAAATCAAAACCACCCCAGGATATAGTGAGAATTTAATAGACGCAAGATTTGAGGATAATCAATTAACTACATTTAATGGTGTTAATTATAATGTTGGTATATTTGATAAGAAAGGAGATTATCTTTTTGACTATTATGAAAATGCAGAAACACAAATAGGATTTGAAGATTTTATAACTAACGGATTTAGAAATAATGGAATTCTTAGTTATAAACTATTAAATATGGAATTCCTATTTAATGATACAGACTCAGAAAATTACACCATAAATAGATATTTTGGACTTTATGTTAATGCTCCTGAGTTAGCTAAATTTAAACTCGATGGGGATTCACTATTTAAAAGTCTTGGATCTTCAGGAAATACACCAATCCCAGATAGAAACGATAAGGGATATTATAACCAGGAAAACAGTTATTTTCAATACAATGACAATGGTGTTAGAATTTATATAGATCCCAATTATATCACTGGTGTTCTTCCAACTTCTGATGATGTAAACATTTTAGAGCAAACCAAATTATTTTGGATAAAAGATAAGAATGGGAATTTTCATTCATTAAAGAGAGAAATAGATTATGGGATAACTTCCCCTACTACTTCTTATACAACTTATGGATTAGGCTCAACAGAGAATGAATTAGTTATACAAGATGTTTCTTTAGATCTTGGTTTACTTACTGGTAAAGACGATTCAACAAAGAAACAATATAAAGCAGTAAGCACAGGGGAAAAAGGAAGAGGCTATTCAGTAATAAGAATTGGTGGATCATTAACAAACAATAATGAAAATTGTTTCCTTTTTTATAATCCATTAGGATATTACGGAGTTCCCGGTTCTAAATATGATATACTTAGAGCTTCTGATATGTCTTCGATTGTAGATGAATGGGGTCCAGGAAGTTTTTATTCTCAGGATAGCACATACTATTATCATGCAGGAGGAACAAAAGAAGATATAGCAAAATCATTATCAGGATTATTAAACAGCTTTAATTATAATTCATTTGAGACATTTCAATCTGGCGATGAGCTAGTAATAAGAACTAAAGCAACAGGTACACAGGAAAATAATAAATATTATCTTGACTTCTTTTTAAATCTGTCAACTACACAAAGAATGCCAGATTCACAAAGAGGTATTGTTTTTATAAACGAGAAAGATGCCTGTGACATAAACCAAAAGCAATCTTTTGTTGGAGGATCTAATTATTCTAATACTAGGGTAAAAGTTAAAATAGAAGATGCAAATAAAATAGAAGTTGGTAAAACTTTTATTGATACTGTAAAAAATACATCAACCGATTCTTTTAGCGGATTATCAATATACTCTAATAAGTCTTCATCTGAGGTTATTGGTAAATATAGATTCATTGATCAATATTCTAAAGATGAAAAGGGTGAGATTATAGGAATTAAAGACTTTGAAACTCATGCAACTTTAGAGATTAAGAATTTCACAGAAACTGTAGCCATTGGATCATCCGGAGATATCTCTGCATTTAATACTTATGATGTACCTTTAGGCGTATTTTCATTCTATGGTCTAAGAGAGATTGATATGGATTTTTGGTCAAGTCAATATGGCTATACACCCACTGAGGAATATTATAAATACTTAGATGTTCAACCTTCTGGGGTTACTAAAATAATTCCAGGAAAAACATATTTTGTATCTACGGGAGCTGTTATAAAATATCCTATAGATGGTTCACCAGTATACGCAATAACAGGCCCCGATTTCTTTGAAGGTATTGCAGGAGAGGAAGAATACACTCTGGTTACTTCTTCTACAGGAGCAGAGGCTAATGTTTTCCCTACGCTATCATCAAGAGGTCTTATAACATCAGGAATAACAGGAAGTTATTTTGATTATACTTACTATCCCGATTTAGATGCTTTCCCTGGATTTTATGGGATTCAATCTCTACAATTTATTAATAATACTAATGGTATTAATACTAAATATGAGGTATTAAATTTTGGTAAATTAGACTCTGAATATAATTACACTCAAGATAATTATAATCCCGAATTTGCTTTAAAAAGTAGGGTAAGTCCTTATATAACAAAATGGGTTTACAACGGAGGAACTGATATTAGAGGAAATGGATACAGACTAAATTCAAATATTGCTTTTAGTCCTCTAAATTTCTCACCAAGCTTTTTTAAAAGATCGCAAGATCCACAATACTTTACCCACGAATGGTATCATCTACAGAAACCCCCTTATTCTATACCAGAACCGAATCTTCATATTGATAAAAATTATTTAGCAGAAGAAATAGATGAGACTTTATTGACTGATACCAATCCTGCTTTAAGAGATTATTTCTTGGATTATTTCTCAATTGAAGGTGAGGATCTTAATCCTTACTATCCCACAAGTTCAACAATTGATAAAATAGATTTAACGGAAAGATTTTCACTGTTCAATTTCAATTCAGGAAACGGATTTTCAGAAACACTATATAGAGGAGCTAAGGTAAGGATTAAAAGAACATTTACTGATTATGCACAAGGTGAATCTATAAAATATGTAGATGATGATACTTTTTATGACGATCACAAATTCTCTTGCGTAATAGTTCCTATACAAAATATAAGTGACGAAATACAGACACCAGTAAAAGTTAAAATTATTGAAAATAGAACTTTTAAAAATATCACTTTTGTTGTTGAGGTTCTTATTGACGATGCTAGAGCATTAGATTTTGAAAATATTAGCCCGGAACTTCAATATTTGAATCTTGATTATTTCTTACTTTATTCTCTAAAAGATAAACTAGATAGCCAATATTATCCAGTAAGTTCACCGCCTAGTTGGTTACCTAATAATGATATTGAATTACCAAAAATAGGGGATGTTAAGCTTTCTTCCGCTTTGAATATCTCATCTAATCCCAATTCCCAAGGATTTTTCTCTGCAGTTAATGGTTATACAACAGGAGATACAGGAACTATATACATAGTACCAAATCCTAATTATGAAACGGATCTAAGGGAAGAGATTAATTTTACATATTTACCTAGTATTGTTCCTTCTGCAACAGGATCTACTGGTCCAGGATCTTTCTACGGAATAGTAGGAAACGCGGGAGTAGGAGGTGGTTATACTTTACCTTTCCCTACTGGAGTTTCAGAAGATGCTGTTAAATTCACAGCTATTGATGCTAATTATTCATTTGATTTCACCGAAATTGGTTTTTTGGGTCTTTTCGATATTCCCACAACCGCTAATTACACTACTATTTCGAATATACCAATTTACCAAAGAGATGGAGGAAAATCGTACTGGGGTAATATATTAGAAAAAATATCATTTGCTAATTTATCACTTTGGGTTAATACTGAATATCCATACATAGAATATAAGACTTATGTGTGGAATGAAACAACTAATACCACGGATATTTTAGATAATCAGTTTGTTTTAGAATTCATTAAACCTTCTACATTT
>Ga0181349_1001042_pt1 | contig 11852 bp, 13 predicted proteins | sample Su13VDMM110SD_FD_130106 | JGI IMG/M metagenome (GOLD analysis project Ga0181349, IMG submission 130106) | Freshwater viral communities from Lake Michigan, USA - Su13.VD.MM110.S.D | ecosystem: Environmental > Aquatic > Freshwater > Lake | place: USA: Michigan | collected 2013-07-16 | reverse complement strand
TGGAAATAATGATTGATAAGAATGTGTTCTTGGTTAAGAATTTATTTAACTATGAAAAAGTAATACCGCCCCCAACAAACTTACCTGAAAATTTTGAAACGGTATATCTTACAGACAACGATAATAATTGTGATATAGCAAAAAATTTAGGTTGGGGAATTGTAAAAAAAATAGAACAATTTTTAAACATAGAGGATAAGTTTGAAAGAAGAAAAATTATTGCATTTATTAATTCATTTCCACATAGATTAGTGCCTGAAGTATTGGATTATAAATTTGTATTTGTATCAGATAGCAACATAGTTAGAATATGGGACGAATATATTAATTTTACAGAAAATTGTACTGAAAAATCTGCTCTTTTTGTAACTTCGGGATATTATTCAGACGAACGAGATACAATGTTACAAGAGTGTTACGATTCGGCAAACACGGGTAGATGGTCATATAATTCAAATGAAATAATTACCTCTACTAACAGATACATATTTGAGTTAAAACAAAATAACGTTGATGCTGAAATATTAAGTGTTGTTTCTGCAAAATATATTGGTTGGAATTTGCGCCACGAAAAATATGAGTTGTTATCAAACTTGCTTTATAAAGAGGGTTGCGAAAACTTACAGGGAAATATAATTCTAACTTACATTAGTGGAATGTACCCTGAATTTGTTTACAACTACAATACTAAAAATTATTCAGGCGGAATTTTAAACGAACATAATATACAAGGATAGTATGAAAAAAATTTTATTATTTGGCGGTGGAAATCAAGTTCATTACACCATTGACATTATCGAAAAAGAAAACAAGTACGAAATTGCGGGAATAATTGACTCCGTACACCCAATCGGTACAGTTAGGTATGGGTATAAAGTTTTAGGGAGGCAAGATAATTTAATTAATATTGTTGACGAATATAAAATAGATGCAGGATTAATTACGATTGGCGATAATTGGTCACGGTCAATAGTTTATAATGCAATAATTCAACAAATGCCGAGTTTTGAATTCGTTAACGCTATACACCCGTCTGTAATTATTGGTAAAAACGTTGAGTTAGGATTTGGGATAGTTATGATGGCTGGGGTAATTGTAAACCCTTTGGCTAAAATTGGAAATTTTACTTTTTTTGCAACAGGTTGTCAAGTGGAACACGATTGTATTATTGAAGACTATGCGAGTGTGTCAGCAGGTTCAGTAATGGGTGGGTATGTTACTATTGGTAAGTTTTCAGCGATTACTTTAGGAGTTACAATATTAGACCGATTAAAAATAGGAGAAAATTCAGTAATTGGTTCGGGGAGTTTAGTTTTAAAAGACATTCCTGATAACGTGTTGGCTCACGGAAATCCAATAAACAAAGTAAGAGAAAGGTTAGTAGGAGAAAAATTTTTAAAGTAAAAATTATGTATCAAGAGTTAAAAGAAACAGGGATTTGTTTTTTAAGAAATCAGATTGATGACAGTTTAATCGAAGAGTTAAGAAATGCAGTTAGTGTATCATTTGTAAAGCATAGAGATATACAGATTGCACTTAATAATGAAATTAATTCGGACGGGGTTGCCTTGAATGTTTTTAACGATGATTTTGCGTACATTAAATTATTAGAAAAATTATTCGAGTTAGGTATCATTAAGGATTTAGAAAATAACTTTTTTAAAACTAAATTTATTTTAAATTCGATTAGTGCGTTAGACAACAAGCCCTTTAAACCCAATTTTTCAGCAATAGTACATAGAGATATAAAATTCTTTTCAAAAGACTTGCCTATAATGTTAAACGGATTGGTAATGCTTGATGATTTCACAATTAAGAATGGGGCTACGATGTTACTCCCAAACTCACATAAAATAGAAAAAAAACCAACTGATTTTTCTTTTTTAAAGGATTGTATAAGAGCGGTTGGAAAAAAGGGCGATATTCTTTTATTCAACTCAAACATTTGGCATTGTTCAGCACCGAACAAAACCAACGAAAGACGTAGAGCAATTCCTTTGACTTTTTCTAAATCTTGTATTAAACAAATGTTTGATTACACTAAAAGCATAGAAGAAGATAGTATGTACAATTTTTCAGACGATATGAAGCAATTATTGGGTTTCGATTCAAGAGTTCCGTCTTCTTTATATGAATGGTACTTACCTGCTGATAAAAGATTTTATAAAAAAAACCAAGACTAAAAAATAAAAAAATGGACATTAAAATTACACAACATTCTTTGAATATGGTAAGGCAAATCGCTAATGACGTTGCGACATTCCACCACCATTATCACATACTTTTTGACATCGCAACTACATTTGACGACAAGAAGATTAATTACGTTGAAATTGGCTCTTATGCAGGGGGAAGTTCTTGCCTTATGCTACAAAGATTAAATACTACTGTTATTAGCGTTGATTTGGGAGAACCAATTCCTAAAGCAGTTGTTTTTGAGAATATTATAGAATATAAAAATAATAATAATTATTATAAATACATTCAAGGCAATTCTCAAATTCAAGAAACAAAAGATAGGGTAATTCAAACATTAAATAATTCAAAAATATTAGGATATTCTGATAAGATTGACTTATTGTTTATTGACGGCGACCATTGTCTTGAGGGTGTTTTAAATGACTTCAATTTGTATAAAGATTTGGTCAATGTTGGGGGCTATATTGTCTTTGATGATTACTATGACGATGTTCATAGCCCTGACGTGAAAAAAGCATTAGACGAAATTATATTGCCTAATCTTGTTGATTTTGAAATTATAGGAACTTTTGAAAACAATTTAGGGGCTTACCCAAGCGAACTTTTAGACGGAAATTGCTATGTAATCAAAAAAGTAAAATAATGACATTAGGAGTTACCATACACACATATCAAAGGGCTGACGGGCAAACACCGCAGTTTCTTACAAAAGCAATTCAAAGCATAATAAATCAGTCGTACCAAAATTTTAAAATATTTATTGTTGGCGACAAGTATGAAAATAATCAGGAATTTGAAGATATTATAAATGGCTTTGTAGAAATCTCTGAAAAAATTATTTACGAAAATTTATCCTTTGCTCACGAAAGAGATAAATATTTAGGAGTTAACAATACGGCTCTTTGGAATTGTGGCGGAGCAAATGCAATTAACCACGCTAACAATTTGGCTAAATCACACGGAATTACCAAACTTTGTCATTTAGACCACGATGATATTTGGCTTACGAATCATTTACAATTGATTGCAAACGCCATAGTAGAAAAAAATAACCCTGCTTTTATTTACACATTAAGCAGATATTTACACAATCCCGTATTTCCTCAAATGGTTGTTGACGGGCAAGTAGTAGAACACTATCCAAGTTATTGTTCATTAGTACATAGTTCTGTTTATTATGATTTGGAACAGATACATTTACCATATAGAGATTTATGGTTGGAAGAGGGTAGGTACTTTCCAAGTGACGGAGATTTGTGGGAAAGAATTAGAGAAAAATGTCAAAGAGAAAATTTAAAAAGCTACGTCATAAGAGAGGTAACTTGCATACACGATAAAGAAAATCATTAATTATGGATAAAATGTTTACAGACACAGGATTTGAGGTTACAAGATTAGTTGATAATCGATTGACTAAATTTATAGAAACAAGAATAGAAGCAATCAGATTAACTCAAAAATTTGGGTATTTTTACGAGATTTTTAATTCAAAAAGAGAAATAATAGGTTACGGAATACCAAAATAAAAATTAATAAAAAAATGGAAAAAACACACACAATTATTTATGGTTCATCGGACGATGTATTAGAAATTAATGGTCAAGTTCAAGCAGAGTACATTAACTACACACTTTCTAAAAGAGGAATTACTTTTGAATGTTCAGACGAAACAAAAGGCACAATTACCTATGATGGAGATTGGTTAATTAAGGTAGAGAAACAAGGCAGTTTGTTTCAGGAATTAAGACTAAACGTAGGGGATATGGGAAAACACACAGATTTGGCTTTTAAATGCACCTCGTATAGCGATGTACTAATTTTAAAAGACGGAATTTTGTGGGTAAAAATAAATGGACGAAAAGTTTAAATGCCTATCTTTGTAATCAAGAAACTTTAAATAACAATATTATGAATGAAACAATCAAATCAACTCCATCTTTGGAGGTACTACAAATTGCTTTAGTATGTCATCAAGCAAATAAAGCGTGGTGCGAAGCAAATGACGACAGAACACAAAAAGATTGGCACGGAGCAGAGGGTTGGCAACGCCAAAGTGCAATTAAAGGTGTAGAGTTTAGATTAAAAAATTCAAACGCAGGACACGATGCACAACATAACTCTTGGTTAGAAGAAAAAGTAAATGACGGTTGGGTTTATGGAAAGGTTAAAGATGCCGTAGCAAAGACTCATCCTTGTATTCTTCCATTTGATGAACTACCAGATTTTCAAAAGAAAAAATACGCACTTTTCTGTGCTATTGTTGATTCACTAAAATAATAAAAATGGCTACAAAACCACAAAAAATTACAAACCTATTATTCTTCGGGGATTTTGGTTGTACAACAGGATTCGGAAACGTATCAAAAGAACTAATTGACAATTGGTCAAAAGACAAAAATTTAAGAATTGTAGTTTTTGCTATTAACAATTTTGCTGAAGCACCTTATGATTATAAGGAAAATGTTAAAGTAATTCCTGCTATGACTATTGCAGAATCTAAAAAAGACGTTTATTGTCGAATTGAATTTCTAAAAACAATTTACCAAAATGATTTTGATGTTGTATTCTGTTTCAATGACATCGAGATTTTTAATGAAATGGAAGAGCATTTTATTATTGTTAAAAACAAAAAGAAAGAGGAAAATAGAAAAAGTTTTAAATCAATGATTTATTTCCCTGTTGATAGTGAGCCAAGATTAACTGATTTAAAAGTTATTGGTTTTTTTGACGAGGTTATTACTTATACAGATTATGCTAAAAACATAATGAAGCCTTTGACTACTCCAACTAATTTTAAAAAGATAAAAGTTATTCCTCACGGTTGCAACACAACAGATTTTTACCCTTTAACTGATGCAGAAAAACTTGACGCAAAATTAGAAATTTTAGGAGAGGCAGGAGATGCTGAAACTTTTTTATTCGGTAGTGTAAATAGAAATTCCGCAAGAAAGGATTTGGCGAGTTTGATTTTGGGGTTTGCAACATTTAAGTATCATAATCAACCAAAAGCCGTATTATATATTCATTGTAACCCATTAGACCCGTCAGGAATAAATATTTATCGTCTTTGCGAAAGAGTAGGTTTAAAAGTTGGAGTAGATATTCTTTTTCCAAAAGATTTTTCTGAAAATAAAGGTTATGACAATGTTCAATTAAATAGAATATATAACGCTTTTAATTGCTTTATTACAACTACAACCGCAGAGGGTTGGGGATTAACCGTTACAGAGGCTATGGCTACAAAAACTTTGGTTATTTGTCCTAAACACACTTCGTTGACTGAAATTACAAATCAGGGTGACTTGACACTTAATTTTATGTTTAAGCAACCTGCCGTATTTGTCAATGATTTTGAAAAAATTAGATTTACTTGTAACCCAAGCGAGGTAAATACTTTATTAGGCGTGGCTTATAATCTTATAAATGATGAGGAAGAATTGCAAATTATGGTTGCTGAAAAAATACAAAGGGCTTATGAAAAAGTAAAAGGTATGACTTGGGAAAGCGTTGCAAAGCAATTTAAAGTTAAAATAGATAAACTTGTAAAATAAATAATATGAGCAAATTAAATAGTAATATACCAAGTTTTAAAGGTTTAATGAGAAAATCATACTTAACCAAAAACACTAAAGATAAAGATGAATTTATAAATGTATATTGTTTTGCAATACAGTCTGTTGCAGGTGTTATATTAACTTTTCACGTTATGACAGACGAGGGAATGGTAAGAAGTAGAGTTCCTATATCGGAAATTTATACTTCAATTCCTGAAAACGATATACCTGCACATTACAAACAATTGTGGGATTGTTTTTCTGAAAACGTTTCAGTTGTAGAATATGACTTTTTAGCCTATCATAGAGCAGAAATAGTTTTAAGAGATGGTAAAAAAATATGGGCTACATATATGTTTACAATAGATTGGTTTAATAACCCTTATTCAGACGAACCCTCCGATTATAAATGCGGACATATCTTTTTTTCCGATGATGGTTTTTTACTTTGTCAGCCAAATAATAGAATTTTTTGGAGAGATAGTAATTGGGTAACTAAAAAACTTCCTGAAAATCTTAAACAATTTAAAGTTGATACTGAACTAATTTCAGTAGAAAATCAAGCTGATAGATGGATTACAGAAGACGGGGATAGTTTTTATTACGAAATTAAAAAAGACATATAATATGAAAAAAAAATTAGTAAGTTTAGACCAACACAATAGTACAAATTCAACTTTTCATTGGGGATTGGTAAATCCAAAACCAATTCCTAATGGTATTGCTTGTCCGAAATGCGGAGAAGAATTACTTGACACACAACCTAATGTTACCTTGACTTCTATGCCCCCACAAAAAAATGTGGGTTGCTCAAATAAAAAGTGTGATTACATTGGTTACAGAATAGCTTAACGTAAATATAACATTAATAAAGAAGCCACCCTGTTTAGAGTGGCTTGTTTTTTTTCAAATTAGCAAAGATTATGCTCTTTTGAATAATCCAACTTTGTAAGCAATTCCAAGTGATAATGCAATTATAATTACATTATGCACGTTGTTACCTCCAAGAAAGTTAGGACTTTTGATGTCTAAAACTCCAGTCATAATTTTTTTTTTAATTAATTATTAATAATTGACACAAATGTAAACAAAAAATTTTTACATTTACAAAATATTTTTAGTTAAATATTATTTATTAAAAATTTATTAAAGATTAGACGTTTAACGAAAGTAATAAATAATTATTATTTATAATAAGATTTTGCGGTTTCGTTTCGACTTATTATATTTGTACTTAAATCTTAAAGATAATGAAAAACAATCACATAGACTATTCAGATTATTACGCAGAGGGCGGAAAAGTTGACAACTCAATTCCTTTAAAAATTAGAAAAGAAATTTACGACAAGGACGGAGAAAGACGAATAGATGAAAGAGCAATACAGGTTCTTACAGATTATGCTGAAAACTTACCTCAAACAAAAGACTTAAATACAAGCAGAACAACAGGAGATTACTACCCCCAAAGAAAAAAACTTCACTTAAAAATAATGGATTCATTCAAGAAAGACTTGATTTGTATTCAGAATGACGAACCAATCGCAATACTTATGGGCGGTTCTCCTGCAAGTGGTAAAAGTACATTCTTAAGAAAATACGCTCCTTACTTGCTAAAAGAAGAAATTTTAAAAGTTGATGCTGACGAGATTAGAGCAAAACTTCCTGAATACAAAGGTTGGAACGCAACTCAAACACATCAAGAAACTAAAGATATTGTTAATACGCTTTTGAGTGACAGGACTATTGGAATTCCTTGTAAATACGATGTTATTTACGATGGAACAATGAATAACACGAGAAGTTATTACCCGCTTATTGCCCTTTTGAAAAAATTAGGCTATAAAGTATTTATTGTTTACATAGACAAAGTTGATGAGGAAGTTATTAAAAAACGTGCTTTAGAAAGGTACAAGAAGAGTGGGCGATTTGTACCAATGGCAGTAATAGATGATTTCTTTTCAAAGGGAAAAAGCGCACTTAACGAATTAAAAGACAAAGCAGACGGATTTATGGTTATTGACGGTTCAGACGGAGATTACAGAGTAGTTGAGCGTGGCGGAATGAGATTGCCTAAACGCCGTGCTTACTCAAAATTGGGAGTCCCAATCGCTGAATTAGAAAAACAAAGAAAAATGGAAGAGGGTGGTGCTACCGAAAGCGGAGTGCCTGACTATTTAAGAATGTTTTTAGGAAGATAAAATGAAAGATTTTGCCTTTATATTAGTAATTAAAAATATAAAAAATCCAAACTTAATATTAAGTGGTGGGATTAAAAACAAGTATAAAGGTGCTTACAAAAAAATTTTTGACATTTTAAATGAAGATTTTGCATTTATTGATTTTGGAAGCGAAGACGAAGAATTAATCGGAAATGATTTTTATTTATATTTCAATATGACTCCTGACATAGAAAAATTAGAAAGAATACTAAAAATACCTAATGTGGAGATAATAAGTCAAAGATACCCTCAAGGAATTTTGGTAGCACCTAATGGAAAACCAAGTAATCTAAATGATATTCAGTACGAATTAGTTCGTACTACTGAATTTAAAAATTGGTTTGGAGATTGGGAAAACGACCCTGAAAATTCAAGTAAAGTTATTGATGAGAATGGAGAGCCTTTGGTTGTTTATCACGGAACAAAATACACCCAACAATTTTATGATTTTGATTTGGGTGCAATTTCAGATGAAAATGTCAAAGCATTTTTCTTTTCAAAAGGATATGAACACGCTAAAAGATATACTTTTAGTACGGGTAGTGTTAAAGCATTTTTCTTAAAAGCAATAAAATTGTTTGACCCGAAATCACTTTCTATAAGTGAGTCAAAAAAGATTCGTTCTATGTTGAACGAAAGTGTAGTTGAAGATTTTACAGAGTACAATTATTTAGACGGGTTAGAAGAATGGAAATCAAAATACGATAGCGATATGTCGGACAAAGATTTTTTATTTTACATATTAACTCAAACTGATTCAAGTTGGCAAGTTGTTGAATTAGAAGTAGTGCAAGATTATTTAAAATCAAACAATTATAATGGATTCATTACCTACGAACAAGTCAACAATCAATCAACACCCAACTTAAATTATGCGGTTTTTGAACCTAACCAAATAAAACTTGCTGACGGAACTAATACAACTTTTGATTCAGGGAGTGATGATATTAGATACGCCAAAGGCGGAAAGACAAAAGGAGATTGTTATTTAGTTGCAGGTCAGTTAGCATTAGAAATTAAAAACAAAAATATCGACTATAAAGGAACGCCTTATTTAGTTCACGCAGAGGTTAAACATAGTGCAATAGAGGGTCTTCGATATGGACACGCTTTTATTGAGGACGATGAAAACGTTTATGATTTTTCAAACAACAGAGAAATTATAATGCCAAAGCAACTTTATTATTATTTCGGAGATATAAACCCAAGAGATAAAAAGAAGTATAGAAAATATACTTTTAAACAGGCAAGAGAAAAAATGTTAAGCACAGGTAATTATGGTTGTTGGGATATAGAAGTTGATTACGGAAAAGGTGGTAGGGTTTTCAACGACAAAGAACTTTTAGAAAAATGGAAAAAAGGCGAAAGCATTGGTTTTACGGCAATAGCACATCTCAAATCTAAAGGATTAATACCAAGAGCAGATGGTGTAAAAAGAAAATCAGAAAAGTATATGAAAGACGGAGGTACAATTTCACAAACACCTGCTCCAAAAAAAGACCAAGTTCAAGGTAGCGACATAAATAAAAAAAGTTCTTCAAAAGATTTATCAAGTGCGAAATTGATTAAATTTGACGAAAAGACGCTTGTTGCTATTAAAAACAAAGTTAAAGAACATAATGAAGAATACCCTGATAAGAAAATAAACCTATCGAGTGCTAAAGCAGTTGTTCGTAGAGGGTTTGGTGCTTATTCTAAATCGCATAGACCAACTATTTCAGGCGGAAAGCCAAACAGTAGAGTTGCTTGGGGATTGGCAAGATTAAATGCCTTTACATACAAAATTGTAAATGGTAAAAGCAAGTCAGGAAAATATAGTCAAGACGATGACTTGATTGAGGAATTAGGTTACAAAGTTGCTAATTATGAAAATGGCGGAAAAATGAAAGATATAAGATGTATCAACTGCGGTTGGGAATGGAATAAAAAAGATTCTGAATTATGGGATATGTATGTTTGTCATAAATGCGGATTTGACAATACGTCATTTTACACTTCAGATGGAATTAATAGGTTGTTAAAAGGTGGCAGATTAAATTCAAACACGGGAGTTACGCCTAATTATTTAAAAATGTTTTTAGATTTATAAAAATGGATATAAACGAAGATAAAGCAGAAAATACACCTGCGGGTGGAGTTTTAGTTGGAAAAAAAGATGGTCAAACAATTATTCACGACAAGGGAACTATGTCGGGTTACTTGGTTGGCAAACTACATAAAGACGGAGGTATTAAAGCCGTAAACAAAGCAACAGGACAACCGCTAGAAATGCAGGGTGGCGAGGTAATTATTACTGCTCCCGCCGTAAGCGACCAAACCAAACGTGAGTTTGAGGGAAAAATGATGACCAATCGTGAAATCCTTTCGGCAATTAACGAAAAAGGTGGTGGAGTATCTTTTGCTAATGGTGGCGACATTCCTGCTAAAATTAATACAACCGATTGTGAATATAAGTTTGGCGGAAAAGTAGTTAAAGACACGGATATTGCACATTCTTTAGGTATGAAATCTACTTTGAAAAAAGGTAAGCAACATTTTTCTTCAGGAGATACAACTTATGATGTAGATGCTATTTACAATGCTATTAAAAAAGGCAAACTTCGTTTAAAAACTAAAGAGGTTGAAACTTTTCCAATGAAGTACCCTGTGTACGATAAAAACTACGCAGAAAACCATAAAATTGATTTCAGAAAACCAAATGGTATTACTGTTCTCACAGAAAGTGGCGAAGAAGTTTTGATTGACGGTAATCATAGAATGAACAATGCCTACTCAAAGGGTAGAAAAACTATGAAGACTTATTACATCGAAGACCCAAAGCAAATAGCCAAGTTTACTAAAAAGAATAAATTTGAGTTAGGCGGAGAGAATAAAGTTGGTGGTCACTTATCAAGTGGTAAATCATTGAAGCAAATTGCTGAAATGCACAACGTTTCTTTGGCAGAAATCAACAAAGAACTTGAAAAAGGGTTGGAAGTAGAGAAAGAACACTTTGCTGATTTTAAAGAGCGAACAAGAGTTGCTAAAGACCATTTAGTAGAAAACCCTAATTACTACACTATTCTTGAAAAAGCAGGGTTAAAATATGGTGGTAGATTTGACAACGGAGGGTCGATTAGTAAAGAAAATAAAATTGCTTTTGATAATAAATCTGATATATTAAAAAGTTTTTACAAAACAAATAATGCCTCAATAGATAATTTGCTTATTGAATGTCAACCGTTTATTAATGAGTTAATAGAACAACAAAAAAAACTTGTTTTAAAATTAACCCTTAATACAATTGGTGTTGAAACTCCTATGAGTGAAAGTGAAATAGAGAGATACGAGATTGGTCTAATTTTTAAAATGGTTCAATCTTTTAATAAGTATTTAAAAACAACAGATGTTTTAACTGATGTTACAATAAGAAATGTTGGTTTATTTGAGATTTCTGCTACGGTTATAAGAGATGGTAAAAAGTACAGTTTTAGAACTGAACTTATTCCTGCGGGTGGCTATAATGTTCAAGAGTTCCATTATCGTTATATTACCAAAACTGATTTACCTGAAAGTAAAGAAAATTCAGCAATAGATAATTTAAAGTCAAAGTTAAGTGTTTTCAAAAAAATAAAAAGTGTTGAAGATGATATTAATAGAAAAATTAAAAGTATATCTGATTTAGAAAAATACATAAAGCAAGGTTATTTTGGAGATGATAATGACGATGAATTGTATAGAGTTAATTTGTCTAAAGAGGCAATTTTATACGAACAAGAAACTATTGAGCGATATAAAAAAGAAATAGAAAAATTAAAAATTAAACAAAATGATTTAGAATCTGTTTTAATCTCTTTAGATAAATTAAAAGACGGTGGACATTTAATACATCACAGACATA
>Ga0181349_1001039_pt1 | contig 11863 bp, 19 predicted proteins | sample Su13VDMM110SD_FD_130106 | JGI IMG/M metagenome (GOLD analysis project Ga0181349, IMG submission 130106) | Freshwater viral communities from Lake Michigan, USA - Su13.VD.MM110.S.D | ecosystem: Environmental > Aquatic > Freshwater > Lake | place: USA: Michigan | collected 2013-07-16 | reverse complement strand
CGGTGTCACAGCCGCCGCCCGCGCTGGATCCGTATTGGCTGGACGAGATCGGCGGCTTGGCCTGTTCGAACAGGACGCGGCACGAATCGCCGATGCGCTTCTGTTCGTCCCCGATGGAGCCCGACTTGTAGAGACTGGCCAGCCCATCGACCCGGCTGGCCCGGCGCACCGTCTGCACATCCAGAACCGGCAGGCCATGCCGCCGCACCAGGCCGCCGTCCTCGGCCCGCCGCCATTCGCCGATGTCCACGATCTCGACCTCGAACACCTCGCCGCGCCCGGCCGCCCGGGCCAAGGTGTCCTCGATCCCGCGATCCACGGCCCGCGCCTCGCGCGCCGCCGTCAGCTCGGCCTCGACCGACCGCACCAGCGCCGCCGCCTTCTTGCGTTCCGACAGGCCACCAGCGGCCAGCCGCTCGGCCTCGATCAGCCGATCCCGCTGCGTCGCCGTTAGCGACCGCCCGTTGACCGTCACCGGCTGGGCCAGGGCGACGGCTTCCATCCGCCGCGCCTCGGCGGCCGCTATCCGCGCCGCCTGCGCCGGGGTCAACCGCGTCTGGATCTTGCCGCTCATGCCCGCACACCCTTTTCGCACTCGATGGAGACACCCATGGCCTTGAGCGTCCGCCCGGCCATCTCGCTCAGCTTGTCGGCCGCGAACCGGGTTCGGACCATCACGGCCCGCCGCTCGCCGTCCCAGCCCGCGGGCTCGAAATAGCTGGCCATGGGCCCGGCCTGCATGACCCCGGCAACGGCGGCCCGCACCTCTTCCGGCCCGACCCATCCGGCCCTGGGCTCGACCACCCCGGCCTCGCCCTCGACCAGCCAGCCCTCGAACCGTCCGTCATCCAGCCACCGGTCGAGGTTCATCGCCTTGCCCCGCTTGAAGTCCGGGTCCGCCGCCAGCGCAGCCCGTACGGCGACCAGCAGCTGGCCCGATGCGCGCCCCGTCCGGTCGATCGCATCCCGCCAGGCCCGCTCGACCTTCACCGGTGCGACCCGTTCGGGCGCCTTCGACGCCCATCCCTTGATCGCCAGATCGATGTCCTCGCGCACGCCCGCGCTGAGCGTTAGCTCTTTATCTTTTCCCTTCCCTATTTGGGCGTCACCCGTGACGCCCCTAGCCCCGTCATCCGTGCAATTCTCCCCCGTCATGGGTGACGCCCCAAGCCCCTCGCTTCCCCCGTCATGGGTGACGGGGGAAGCGGTCGCCGCGCGCTCGGCCATCATCCGCCGAACGGTCGAGGCGTGACCCTGTTCTAGCGGCAGCTGATAGACCGGGATCCGCTTGCCACGATGAACCCGGGTCTTGTCCGTCTTGATCAGCAGACCGGCGGCCACCAGGGCGGCCCGACCCCGCTCCACGGTCCGATATTCGACATCCATTTCCATCTTCAGCACATCGACCAGAACCCACGCCTCGCCCGAGGCGTCGGCATAGCTGGCCATGTGCACCAGCACCTGTTTGGCCGACCGGTCGGGCTTTCCGGCCTTGTTCAGACAGACCTGCGCCTTGGCCCAGGTCACCGCCACATCGCTCATGCCCAGCCTCCCAGCGGCGCGCGCCGGGCCACCGTCACAGCATCGGGCGTGCGCCGCACCAGCGCCGTCTGCCGCACCGGCCGCGGGGCCTGCACAAAGGCGGGCGAGGGCACCGGATCGGGCAGGGCCATCTCGATCAGTTCACCGGACACGACCCGCTCCAACAGGCTGATCGCCCGCGCATGCTGGGCCATCTCGGCCATGGTCTGTTTCAGCAACTGCTGATGATGCACCCCGTCCGTCGCCGCCAGTTCGCGGTCGCTCAGGATCGCCCGGCGCGCTGCCGTCACCGCCCGCAACTCTTCGCGCAGCACGTTCAGCGACGCCTCAAAATGGTTCTCTGCCACGCTCATATCCAACCCCGATCACGCGCCAGCCATGCCGGCATCGACCACACGTTTTCGTCGCGGCCTTCGCCACGCCGCACTTGACTCTTCGGAACCCACTTGGCCTCTCGCGCGTCCAGGCTCTCGCCCAGCAACCAGGCCGAGGCCCCCTCGCGATGCAGGATCAGCGTCAGATCGACCTCGGCCCCGGGCTGGCGGTCTCCGCTGCGGGTATCGAACCCGAACAGGTCGCGGCTCATGACCCCAACCCCGCGAACGCCCGGTCGCTGTCCCGGCTGAATGTCACGCAGGCATCGGGCTCAACCCAGACCTGCCGCGCCTCGCCCTCGAACCCGTCCCAGCCCGCAACCACGCCCGGCCTGACAAAGATGAACCAGCCATAGGCCGTCGCGGTGGACAGCCCCGGCTGCCACAGGCCCTTGCGCAGACCCGATCCCCGCCGGGGAATCACGGCGGTCGCGTACAGGCCACACTCGCGGAACAGGGCATGCCGCCCGGTCCCTTCCAGCAGCCTCAGCTGCAGCAGCATGGCCACCCCGACCCGCGACCGACTCACCGCTTGCCGGATGAAGGCGGTCGTCAACGGCCCAAAAGGCGGATTCGTCACGGTCCAGTCCGGCGCGACCCCTGACCGCGCCCCGGCATCCAGATAATCCCGCACCGCGATCGACGGTGCACCCGCTCGCCGCGGATAGGCGTGGATGTCCGACGCCCGAACCATGGCGAACACATCGGCCAGACCATGGGCCAGATGCCCCTCACCGGCCGCCGGTTCCTCACAAATCATGCCGTCCGTCGGCAGGTCCAGCCGCCTCAGCACGTCACCCAGCGCCCGGCCCCACCAGGGCGGCGACGGAAAATAGTCCAGGCTCTCGCGCGTCTCGACGCGGTCGGCCATGGTCGCCCGATTATTGGCGGGCTTGCGCCTCGGCGGCATCTCGGCCGCAACGATCTGTTGGCTCATGGCGCAGGTCTCGCCCCCGCATCATCAACCGGCCCGATCTCGGCAAAATCCAGCAGCGCATCCCCCGGCTCGCGCCAGGTCCGCCACCGCATGGCCGCGAACGCCGCCGGCTGATGATCGGCCGCCCTCAAGCCATAGACGGTCGGCTGACAGTTCACCCGGTCCACGCCAATCCGCCGCCCGTCGCGGGCCGAGACGGCAATCACCACCCCGTCGCCATCGACCTCGGCCACCGGCCATGCGCACCACAGGCCGACCGTGACATTGATACAGGTCACCACCATGTCGCCGACGGCACAGGCCCCGGGCGCAGGAACCGGCGGCACCGGCGCAGGCCGGGCCGGAAAAGGCAGGATCTCGGCGCTCACGCCGCCACCGCCTGAACTGGCCGCACCCGCTGGGCCAGCACCTCGGCATCCACGTCGAAACACCAGGCCACGAAATCCACATCGGCCCCCAGGGCCAGCTGCTGGCGCGTCCACCGGATCACCCGGTCCGTCACCGGCCTCAGCCGCTCGGTCTTCAGGGGATCAGGCCGCGCCGCCGAAGCCGTCGGACGACGCGGGATCGCCCGCACATCTGCCGCAACCGCCGCTTCACCGCAGCCGGCCTTACGCTGGGGCGTTTCCGCCGAAGCCGCCGAATCTCGCGAGACCAGCGTCGAATGGTCGGTGACGGCCTCCTTCGCGTCCGCGCCCGGCCCATACGGCCTCAGGAACCGCGCCCGCGCATTGCCCGGCTCACACAGGCCATGGGCGGCCAAGGCCTCGGCGATGATCAACAGATGCTCGGTCCAGACCCGCGCCAGCTGCAGGCCCGACGGCGTCAACCGGTTCGGATGCACCCGGAACAACCGCGCCGCATCGACCTTGGAACACCCCAACCGCGCCATCAGCCCGGCCGCCGCCATGACCCGCGTCCGGCCCTGGCCGTCGCCGTTGTCAAACGCCCGCTCAGGCCTGGTCCCGGTCACGCCACAGGCCGCCACAATGGCGACCGCGATATGGGCCGCCGTCATCACCGGCTCGGCAGAAATCTCATTCCTCATCCGTAAACCTCCGGTCGTCCGTGATGCGCCCGCTCGAAATCGGCCGTGGCCAACCGGTGCAGCTGCAGATCCAAAAACGTCGCCCCATCGGCGACCATGGCGGCCATGTCCCGGCGCAGGCCCTGCGGCGTCTCGCGCCGTGCAAAGGCCCGCGCGATCCGCACCCAGGCCTTGGCCACATCGGCAATCGCCGCGCCCGCCCGCCGGTCAAACAGGCCGGTCGATGCGGTGTTCATCCGGTTCGACAGGGTGGCCCGCCGCGCCTCGGCATCGGCACAATCCATCGCGCCCCGGTCGGCATCGTCCGCACAGGTCAGGGCCAGCGCCAGCACCGCATGCCACTCGGCCGAGGTCTCGACCGCCTTGACGGCCCGCGTCCGGCCCCGGCCTCGGCCCGGCCGACCACTCATGGCCGCACCATGGGATGGTCCTGACCCAACCCGGCCAGCTTTGACAACGCGACAACCGACGCGGGGGTCAGCGCATATCCGACCCCGGCCGATGCACTCCCGGCACCGGCCGGCGTCACGCCGAACCGGCGCGCGGCCCTGATGGCCATCCGCACCGCATGCCCTGCGGCCTCACCGGCCGCCATGCCCGTGGCCAGTTCCGTCGCCTTGCGGCGCGACGGCCCGGCCATCCACATCCGCGACAGGATCACCGCCTGATCGAAACTCAGGCCGCGCTCCACCAGGGCGTCGCGCACCTTCTCCCGGTCCGACCGGGCATCCTTGCGCACCGGCGCGGACAGCGACTGAAACCGGCTCGGATCGTGGTGCTGACGCAGCGCCGCCTCCGACACCCCGGTCATCCGCGCAATCGCGGCCCAGCTGGCATTCAACGCCCGCTTCTCGGCGATGAAGATCGCGCTGACATCAGATGCCCGGGCGCTCATTGGGCACTGCCCTTGACCAGCTGCGGCCCCGGCGTCAGCGCCGCCTGCGCCTGGCGCACCTCATCGACCAGCGAATCCAGCAGGGACGACATCTCGGCCCGCTCGACCGCATCCATCCGTCCGTCGGCCATCACCGCGCGATACCGGGTCATCAGGGCGGCCCCGCCCTCGACCACGTCGGACAGTTCGTCCCGCAGGTCCCCGGCCTCGACCACACTGGGCCGCGCCTCGGCCATGGCCGCCGTGACGATGGCCTCGCCGCAATAGGCCTCGAGACACAGCACGATGTCGATCGGCAGGAAATCGGGCCCGCCCGCCACCTGGCACCGGCTCAGGTGCGGCACGGAATAGGACCGGCACCCCTCGGCACAGGCCCGCGACGCCTCATCCAGACCGCCGCACGCCGCAATCAACTGCCGCGTCTTCAGTTTCAGCCAACGGCTCGGATCGGGGCGGCTCATGCGGCCTCTCCTGTTCGCGTGATGTTCTTGTCTCGATTATCGGCGCCACAGGCGGTCCCGGCGGCCATGGTCGGCGCGTCGTCCACCACAGGAGCGGGAACATGGCGGTCCAGCATTCGAACCAGAGCCTGCCTTGCGGCCTCAAAGCTGCGGAGCGTCGGGGACACGGTTCCAGCCTTCCAGCGGAACCAGGTGGACGCATTCAGGCCCGCCTCTCGCAGGACGGTCGTCGGGGCAAAACCGGCGACGGTGCAGGCGCTTTCAAAATCTTCGATGGGATCGGACATGGCCTAGAAGGTGACGCATTAATGCAATCACAGTCAAGCGCATTCATGCCAGTCACGCCCTGCGGCGCATCTTTGCGACAATGCGTCCCCATGAGCACCGCCCAGACGATCCGCGAATGGCTTCGCGCCACCCTCGACGGCCGCCCCGGCCTGACCGTTGCCAGCTGGGCCAAGTCGGCCAAGGTGGCACCCTCGACGATCCATCGTGCCTTGAAGCCGGATTATCAGTTCGTCACTTCCAGCTCGACGCTGTCGAAGCTGGCCCAGGCCGCTGGCGTTCCCGCGCTGGACAGCACCGCCGAACCGCAAATGGTCGGGGCCGAGTTCCTGCCTATTCGATATGACGTCGGCGCAGGCCTTTGGCAGGAAATGACCGACGCGCAGGTGTTCGTCGGTACCGGAACCGTTGCGCCGGACCCCGCTTACAGCGGCTTCCCTCAATGGCTGGAGCGAGTGCAGGGCGATTCAATGGACCGGGAATATCGGCCCGGCGACCTTGTGCATGTCGTGGACGCCGTTGCGCTCGGCTATGCGTCCCAGCATGGCGATCACGTCATTCTGGTCCGCCGCCGGCAGGATGGCGGCGAGATCGAGCGCACGATCAAGGAAGTCGTGCGCACCCCGGCCGGCATCGAGTTCTGGCCGCGCTCGAATAACCCGCGCTGGACCAAGCCCGTCATCCTGTCAGGCGACCCGGCTGACGACAGCACAGAGGTCGAGGTGGCCGCTCTGGTGATCGGCAGCTACCGCCCCCGGCGTTAGCCGGCCACGCCCAGCCGCTTTTCGATCTCAGCGACGAACTGGACCTCTTCCGGAGTGATCTGACCGTCCGCATCGACCAGCTTGCGAAGCGAACGCTTCAGGGCCACAGCGTCACCTAACCGGAACTGCGCCATCTGCGTCAGCGACCCGGCAAAGGCCCGTTGATCGGGGGCCACAAGGGCCAGCATGCGGGCGACCTCGCGCTCATCCAGGCTCAAATGATCACACCGATTGAAGACGTGCAGCAGCAGGACATCCTGCTCATCAGGATCGAACAGGCCGTCTGACGCCCCGACGACGGTCAGCAGGTTGATCTCGTGTTTGCAGATCTTCAGCGCCTCGCGCAGTGGATCCCGCGGGTCGGTGTAGATCGGGTGGTTCGAAAAGAACTCCAGGGCATTGGAAAAGACCTCCCCGGTCGTCACGTCGAACCCTTCGGCAATGCGATCGACGTTGAAGCACCGCAGCGCATCCCTCAGATGGCAATGCCCATAAACGAACCAGCCGCCGATGCGCCGATCCACCCGGTAGACCGTGACCACCCGCTCACTGACCGCGCCGCCGCCGTCCTCGTATTGCAGATGGAAGACGGCCGGCAGATGCTCGACCTCGATGCCCGCGACGACCATTTCCGCTGAGTCTGCCAACTCGGCATGATTTCGACGGCCTCGCGCGAGAAAGCGAGCATCGGCCACGCGCTGGCCCAAGGCCGCTCGAACGGCCACAAAATCGTTCAGGTTCAGGATCGTCACGACGGCCTCCCGCTTCGCCCCGACACCCTAGCATCACTGACGAACCCGGTTCGTTGCATAAATGCGCTTGACCACCTTCCCGCATTAATGCAAGTCTCTGGTCGTCCGCACCGGCCGAGCGCCTCGCCCGCCCCTCCCCCGAGTGCCGCTCAACCGGTCTCCATGAACCGGCGTCGGTGCGGACACCCTGATCATGGCCCTGCGGGGCCTGCACCGGAGTGTCCTGCATGGCTTCCCACGACCCTTTTCCGATCTCGACCGCCCGCAGCTATGCCGCCGGCGCATCCGTGGCCCTGTCCGAGGCTGACGCCTTCTGGACCCACGACGAACCCCGCACCGACCGCTGCCTGACCGAGGCGCTGGCCGCCCTGGACGCCGCCCGGGCCTCGGTGCTGGAAACCATCGCGCAAAGGACGCCCGTTCAGGCGCGTCGGGTCGGGAGGTCCGCGCAGCGGCCGACGAGCGCGCCCAGAGAAATGGTCGGCAGGATCATGGCCGGAACGGTCAGCTTTGCCTTTGTGGCCGTCCCGCTCTGCGCCCTGATCTTCGGGCGGTTCTGACCATGAACGGCCTCGCCCTTTTCGCCCTGACCATCGGGGCCCTGATCATCTGTTTCATCCCGCTGCGTCCGAACACCGACGCGCGCCGCCGCCGCACCCGCGGCCCGTTAAACCTCACCCTGCACAGGACCGACCGCCGATGACCGTTCCGAACACGCCGGCGGCCGCAGAGGGCATGCTGGCCCTCTATCACGCCCAGATCCTGCCCGACTCGGCCAACGCCCGCCGCGACTGGGACAGTCAGGAGGCCCGGGACGACCTCGACGCCCTGCGCGAGGACCTGCTGCTGAACGGCCTGCTGCAGAACCTCGTGGTCCGCGCCGCCCCGGCCGATGACATCCAGGGCGTCTCGATTGAGCGCACCGACGCCCTCGGCACCCGCCACACCCTGCCGCTCTATCGGCTGGTCGGGGGCGAGCGCCGCTGGCGCGCCATTGCCGAGGCCATCCGCGACGGCGACTGGCCCGATGACCGCCTGATCCCCTGCCGCGAACTGTCGGCCGACGACCTTGGCTGCCGCCTTGCCGCGCTGGCCGAGAACATCCAGCGCCGAAACCTGAACCCCATCGAAAAGGCCCGCGCGTTCGAGGGCCTGGCCGAGGCCGGCCTGACGAACCAGCAGATCGCCGAACGCATCGTCGCCACCCCCGAACACGTCCAACAGCACCGCCGCTTCCTCCAGCTGGACGACAACGACCAGCAGCGCATGACCCTGTCCCGCGACGACCCCCGCCACCTGTCGGTGCGCGACGCCCGGGCCAAGCTGGCGAAGAAGGTCGAGGAAGACTTGCCCGAACTCTCGCCCGCCGCCCGCCTTGTCCTCGGCGAACTCGGCCACGCAACCCGCCAGGCCGACCCGTGCAGCTGGTGGGTCCACATCCCGGTTGACAGCACGGCCATCGATGATCCCGCCGTGGCGGAACTGACCGCCCTGCGCGTCATCACCGTCGAGGGCCCGCACTATCAGACCGGCGAGTTCAAGGGCACGATCCGATACGAGGGCTGGCATTTCGTAGGCCGGGTCTTTTCGTGGCTCAAGGACGGAACCGAACAGGAGGCGCGCGACCTCGGCCTCTGCGAACTTCAGGGCATCGCCCCGGAAGGCGGCCTGCCTGACACCTATGTGACCCCTTGGCTCAACGGCCCGTTTGACCTGACCGAGGAAGGCAAGGCCATCGTGGCCGACCGCGCCGCCGCAGCCGCAAAGGCTACCGCTGATCATGCCGAAATTGCCGCAGAACGCGAAGAGGCTCGCAAGCGCATTCTGGCCGCCCAGAGCCACGCGGACGCCCTGTTCTCGGAACGCCGCGCCGCCACCGCTCCGGCGGTCGATGACCGCTTGCCCGACATCTTGACCGCGCTGGACCACCCCCTGCCCTGGACGGCGGGCGAACTGGGCGGTCTGTTCGACGCCAACGGCAATGAGGTCGCCGACCTGCGCGACTGGCACAGCGCCGCACCCGCCGAACAGGGCCGGTCGCTGGCGCGGGTCATCGCCATGGCCGTCAACGCCGGCGGCGGCCACGCCACGCCCGAGGCCCCGCCCCAGCCGCCTGCGGACGAGGACGACGAGCCCGAACAGGACATCGACGGCAACGACCCCGACGCCGACCCGGACTCCGAAGAGTTCGCCGACGATCAAGAGGCCGCGTGATGCGCCGCCCCTGGTTCGAATCCGGCCCGGCCTTGGCCTTCACCAACCACGCTCCGCCGCCGCCCGTCGGCGCTGCCTCCACGCCCGCACTGGGCTGTATCTGGACGCTCCCCATGATCCACGACGCCGACTTTGCCTTCCTGACGCGCATCGACCCGACCACCAAACCGACGGTCTGCGCGGACCTGCACGGTCTGGCCCGCCACATCGAGCGCCGCCGCCTCGCCCTGCCCGGCGACCGCGCCATCCAGCTGGAAGAGGTCGAGGATCTGCAGTTTGCCAACCGGCGCGGCCTGCACCGCGGCGTGCAGGTCTGGCTGCTGGACATGGCGCATGAGCGCGAGACCAGCCTCGGTTACGCCTGGCTGAAAGGCGAAGGCCGCGACCGGCTCGAGCCCGCCCTGCGCACCGCCCGCCGCGATCTGGCCGGCGCATTGGCAGCATGACCATGGCCGACTGGATCGAAATCGGCGGGCCGATATTGATGGGCGCGATTGCCCTCGGCGGCCTTCTGGCGACCGCGGCTGTGATCCGCCGGCACGTCAACACGCCACGCTGCATCGCCTGTGACGAGGCTTTGCGCGAGGGCCAGGAGGTGTATGCCGACGCCAGTGGCGGTTTCATCCACGCCGCCTGCTGCGGGCCGGCGCGCGAAAGCTATCTGGGACCGACGGGCCAACCGCTGAAGGCTCACGAGCCAATCCCGCCGCCTCGGCGCTGGACTGGGGACAGGGCCTGACCATGTCCCGCACCCCGTCCGTCACCCGCGCCGTTCTTGACCGCACCCTGGCTGCCCTCAAGGCGGCCGGGGTCGAGGTCACGGGTGCGCGCGTCGAGGCCGGGGCGGTGATCTTCTTGACGAGCGCGGACATCCCGGCTCAGGACTCTCCCCGGACGGCGCTGGACGCCTGGCGGGAGCAACGGGATGGCGCGCGTGCGGCTCAAGGGTCTTAATTCGATCCGCAAGCGGTTGGCCGACGGCTCGACCGTGACCTACTGGTACGCTTGGAAGGGCGGGCCGCGCCTGCCCGGCAAACCCGGTTCGCCAGAGTTTCTGGCCGCCTTCAACGCCGCCCATGCCCAGCGCAAGACCCCGACCGGCGACAATCTCCGCGCCCTGACCTGCCTGTATCGCGCCTCGCCCGAGTTCACGGGCCTGGCCGACGCCACCCGCAAGGTCTGGACGCGGTGGCTGGACCTTGTGGCCGCGACCGACGGCCCGCACCCCATCGGGGCCCTTCCTTACGTCGCCCTCGATGACCGCCGCGTCCGGGCCGACCTGCTGGCCTGGCGCGATCAGTGGGCGCATCAGCCGCGCTCGGCCGACTATGCCATCCAGGTGCTGTCCCGCGTCCTCAGCTGGGCCATGGATCGAGGGCTGATCGCCCTCAACCCCGCGGCCGGCATTGGCCAGCTTTACAAGGGCAACCGCGCCGATCAGGTCTGGACGGACGCCGAGGTCGCCGCTTTTGTCGCCGCCGCGCCCTCGCCCGAGGTCGGGTTTATCATCCGCCTGGCTTGCGTCACCGGCCTGCGGCGCGAGGATCTGGCGGCCCTCGCATGGTCGCACGTCGGCGATGTCGCCATCGTCAAACCCACGTCCAAGAGCCGGGGCACCCGCTCGGCCATCATCCCGGTCCTGCCCGAGACCCTGACCCTGCTACAGGAAATCCGCGCGCAGCAGCTGCAGCGCCACGCCGACCTCAGCGCCGCCGCCCGCCGCAAGGGCCGCCCCGCGCCCGTCATGCCCCTGACGGTCCTGTCGAACACCCAGGGCCGCCCCTGGAAGGTCACCGGCCTCGACAGCGCAGTTCAGGACGGCAAGGCCTCGGCCACCCCGCCCATCGACAAACACCTGCACGACACCCGCGGCACCTTCGGCACCCGCCTGCGGAAAAAGGCCCGCCTGACCGCCTCAGAGATTGCCCAGATCCTCGGCTGGGACGAAGCCCGGGCCGAACGCCTGCTGGCCGTCTATGTGGACCGTGACGACATCGTCCGCTCAATCGCCGAACGCATCCGCCGGAACGAATCCGGCACATAACGCCCAACTTTCTCCCAACTGGACCCACCGAGGGCAGGGGAGCGGGCGGGAAACCCTTGCAGGGCTTGGAGCGGGCGGCGGGAATCGAACCCGCACGAAAAGCTTGGGAAGCCAGCCGGAACCTCGGCTTTTCAAGGCGCTCGCTCCCAACCGGGCCTAATTCGGCCTTAGCAGTTTCAATGGGTTACAACGGGTTTCCCAACTGCTGACAGCCCGATTTTGGACAGCAAAAAGGCCCCGGCCCGCCGAAGCGAAACCGGGGCCACAGGTCCCAGGCGGGGAACGGGGATCGGGTCAGGCGGCGCGGGCGACAGCCTCCGCGCCCTTGGCCTCGGCAGCGCGCCATTTGCCGTCAACGACGGTAACCAGCGACCGGCGACCATTCGGGTATGTCACGATCTGGGTGTGCGACCAGCTCGACAGCGCCTCGTTGTTATAGCCCTGATCCATCAGGCCGCAGAGCCCGCCCTGATAGACCCCGTCCCAGATGGCCGGCGAATGCGCGTGGCCGACGTTCATTCGGACTGCAACTCGGATCAGGCTGGCG
>Ga0181349_1001037_pt1 | contig 11870 bp, 10 predicted proteins | sample Su13VDMM110SD_FD_130106 | JGI IMG/M metagenome (GOLD analysis project Ga0181349, IMG submission 130106) | Freshwater viral communities from Lake Michigan, USA - Su13.VD.MM110.S.D | ecosystem: Environmental > Aquatic > Freshwater > Lake | place: USA: Michigan | collected 2013-07-16 | reverse complement strand
CCCCGTACCTTTCGTGGCAACCCCAAGAAGCTGTACTACCAAGAAAATAAACATTTGTTTGAAAAATATTCTGACAAAATTGTTCACATAGTGGACGAGCACCTTGTAGAGAACCCACCGTCTCCCTGGCTGAACGATGCCCACCAGCGAAACTATACTCACGAGGGTGCTGCTCGTCTCGGTCTCGGCCCGAATGACATTGTTCTGCTGTCCGATGTGGATGAGATTTTCAACCCTGAAATTATCAAAAATATCGAGGAGCACCTCGGCCAAGACTCGTTTGTCAGTCTGAACATGGACTTGTATTACTACAATATTGAGACTAAACTGGATATGGAATGGTCACCGCCAAAGGCGGCCAGATACTCTTACTTCCGGAGCATCTATCCACACGCATTCAGAAATGGCTCATCGGGCCGAATCGTCCCGAATGCTGGATGGCACCTCAGCTACTTTGGCAACCCTAAAATGATTATTAATAAATTGAAAAACTTTGCACACGACGAGTTGTCCGAGCTGTACACCCCGTCTGACGAAGAGCGCGTCATGAATCTAGTCAAGGATGGCCGGGACATAGCCGGTCGCGATATCAAGTTTTTCAATGTGCCGGCCGAAAACAATCCAAGACTTCCGCCAAACTATCAGACCATCTTAACGACAGTTGAAGAATACGATACAAAGTAATTATATGGAAGAGCGTATACTGTACTACCTCGAGGACCTAGACACGCGCCGCGCTCTAGGTCAGTTGCCCCGCAAACTCAAGCCACCACCGGGGTTTGTCCTCCCCAAAAAATTTAATTATTTTTATTTTCACAAAACACAAAAGCTGATGAGGGTGTGCCCATTCTTCTTCACAGAGGTGATGAGCCCGCTCGAGCTCAGCGCCTCGAGTAACAATTTTTTTGTTTTTAATTTGACCTCTCAGGAAGTGACATATGAGTACTATGGTGCGTCAGGGCGCGTTATGGTTGACCCGACATACGACACCCCTGTCATAGTACGTGGCCCAATAAAGTTTATTGACATATAGTAATGACCATTGGTGAACGGTGGCACGCCGAAGAGGAGACGTTCCTCGAAAACCTCCAGCGCCAGTGCGAGATTCTGTACAAGCACACCTTAAAGGAGCACCACTACTATGACCGTCTGTCTGGTAAGTTTAATATACCTATCCTGGTTATATCGTCTATAAACTCACTGACGGCCGTCGGGCTCAACGCCTTCATAGCCCAAGAGTATGTCAGTGTGCTCAACGCCGTGCTGTCAGCCGGCACAGGCGTGTTGGGGTCTATACAGCTGTACCTCAAGCTGAACGAGAAGATGACCAAGGCGACGCGAGCCTCGGTCGGGTACAAACGCATATCTCTGAAGATATCAAGAGAGCTGGCACTCTCCAGAGATGTGCGCACATCAGAGGGTCCCGCCTTTGTGCAGGACTGTTTCTCTGAGTACAATCAGGTGCTCGAGGCAGCCAACCCAATCGAAAAGAAACTCGAAGAATTTTTGGCTATTAAAAGGACGACTGGTGATGTTTCCTTGCCAACATCGCCGTCACATACCATCGTCAATGATTCGTTGCGGACCGTGGCTGACCGGCTCATGAATTTGGCGCGTGTCCGAGTGAACATCAACAGGGGAGGGTCACCAGAAGACACTTCACCTGCTTGAGTCCACACTTTTATTTTTTTTTGGCGAGCGGTGTACACTCGCAGACCGACGACGCTTCGGTGTAGGACGTCGGAATGAAGTATTTCTGAGTAACATCTTCATATATCCAAGACCACCTGGCGACCAGTAAAGGTTTTCGTACCTCCGCATAGCACGCATAAGTCGATTAGAGTTTACACCACTCAGAGGCGGACCATTCCCAGCCATAAATCTATTCTGTTGATTTTGAAGTCGTTTGATGAGACGCGATAGCTCAAGTGAGCTTAAACGGTTAATACTCATTTATAATATTATCAGATAATAATAATGCTGAAGACATACCAGCTCAACGTTGACACAGGCACACTCCAGACGACTGGTGGCGGTCAGGGTGGAAGTGCCCAGAAATTTGTGACGAAAATAAACGGCAACCCGTTCCAGTGCCAAGTGCTACTGGGCAACCGCCACCGGACCTTTCGGACAGTCTCTCTGAAGAATGCTCAGATTCCAGTCAACTGGTATAACGTACGCGCACCATACAACACGATAACCATCAACGGCACACTCTATACCGTTACACCCGGTGTCTATACACAGGCTTCATTCATCACAGCCTTTAACGCACTCATAACAGGCACACTGACTATCGACGGGACCTCCGGCATAGCCACAATTACCAAGACACCAGCGAACGTGACTGTGCCCTCAGGGCTCACCTACCCGTCTCTGGCCAACCTTCTCGGCTTCACAGCGACCCAGACGCTGGCAGGTGGCTCGTCTCTTGCCGGGACCGTGGCGGTCACACTGTTCAACCAGGATACGTACGTGAACATCTGGATTGAGAATCTCGGGGCGTCATCTCTTGACATTTCCCAGTCGACGTTCAAGGTGCCCATCGCACTCCCAGTGCCCCAGTATAACAACGTCTACTACTGGGCCGAACAGTCACAGAATGAGCAGCTCGTGTGCGTGACCGACTCGGGTGCTCGCGTAGACCGTCTGAACATTCAGGTGCTCGACCGCTACGGTCAGCAGCTCAACAACAACGGGGTTGATTGGGCGCTCACTCTAGAGATTAAAAGTGACACTTAAAAGTAATGGAGAGACTCGTGTATGTCGACTCGACCAACCGTGACACGACTATTTATCCAGATGGCAGCAGCTATACGCTGCACCTCACCGACGTGGTCAAGAACGTAAGCCGTGTTGACCTCGTTGCCGCCAAAGTGCCCAACACCCTGTATAACCTGAACAGCGGCTCGAACGTGCTCACTTACACGGGAATCACTGCCGTCAGCAACTTATACATTAACCCGGGCTTCTACTCGGGCTACGGCCTCCAGTCAGAGCTGACCAACTCGTCCAACGCCTTGGTAGCATACCAGTTCCTGTCTGACGAGGGCAAGTTTCTCGTCTTTGCGGCAGGTGCATTCACAGTCAGGTTCAACAGCAGCGAGCTCGCCAAAATGGTAGGCTTCGAACCACAAACCACATACACGGGGTACCCTGCCAGCAGCGACCCTGTCTACCAGAACAACCCAAACTACGCCAGCTACTATATCCTCAAGTCGCCGCTCGCGGTAGACTTTACAGTCAACGAATTCGTCTTTCTAGATATCCAGGAGCTGCGGACGCCCTCTATGCTTGACACCAAACCGATGAATTCCAGGACAGGGACGTTCAGCGGCTCGAACGCACGCCGAACATTCGCTATGATTCAGATGGACGTGAGCTCGGGCGGCATAAAGAACTTTAAAGAGTGCCACGACTACCGCATCAGTGTCTTTTATCCCGAGCCGATAAACAGCCTGGACCGACTGACCGTCACATGGTACGACAAGAATGGTACGCAGCTAAACTTTGAGGGCTTTGATAACAACGCATTCGTGCTGCGCTTCCACATAGACAATGGGCGTCCTGAGCTTCCACCGCCACCGGCTGTGCCAGAGGTCGAAATCAAGAGAATCATCGACGCCATGACGGCGCTCCCTCCCAAGCCTGAGCCCAAGAAGAAGCCCGCCATGGGCCGCTGGTTTATTTATATACTTATCGCTGTATTGGCCCTGTGGGGATTCCACTGGTACCGCAAGGCTGCCGAGGCTACCGCTGCTGCCGCTGTGCCACAACCACTCCCGCAACACATGATGCGGGCAGTTTAGCGGGTCACCGCGTAGATGGGCTGCTGGGTGCTGGGGTCGCGGATGGTCACGTTGAAGGCCACAGTCTTCACAATCATGTAGACGATGATGGCAATCAGGGTGGTGAACAGGGCGGCCAGAGCGTAGTAGCTGGCACCATCCTTGGACACCTGGACGATGCGGGAGATGACGAAGCGCACAAAGTCCATCCAGGCGATGGCGCTGGCGAAGGAGAAGCCAGCAACGATGCTGTTCAGGGACTGAGCCTCAAGCTGGAGAGCAATGGATGCAAGGGTGGATGCCATTTATATTTGTAAACAATTTTTTTCCTGAGGCCCTTAGGGGGTCACTCTGGGTCAAAGTCAGAGTCGGAGTCCCCCTGCTGGATGGGTGCATACCGAACTGTGGATGGGAGAGAATCCGTGTCATCATCTGAGTCAGCATACACAATAAATTTTGTAAAAGTTTTTGTATAGTACGGAACCACGTTAGACATTTACCCTAGTAGGTGGCGCTGGTTTTCAACCGCATTTTTGAGCGCCTCTTCGGCTGGGCTTTCTGGGACCCAGTCATCCCAAGTGTCAGCGCACTGATTCATCTTGTAGCTGATGCTCTCTGTATCGTTGCCTTGGTATCGCGTGAACGGCTCCTCGTCGTCATCCACCGTTTCCAGGTCCTCTTCGTCTGACTCGCTCTCGTCATAAATCTCTGGATAGAGTGAGCCGAGCTGCTTGCCAACCACATTGCGGGCTGAATACATAAGACCGTACATCATGTCGGTCGCCGTGACGGTGTTCCGGCCTGACTCTTTGGTGTAGTGACTCGCCAGAACGACTGAAGACTCCATAACTGGCAGGAAGATGTCCTGGATAGACTCCATTTTATGATTACAAAGTAATATCTGTAGGGGAATAATACAGCATCGCAAGCGTGCCGTCCTGAATCTGCATCAAGTTGTACGTTCGCATGTACATACGGAGGTCGAGCGGGCTGGTGGTGTAGTTGACAGAAAAGTCAAACTGCTGGCGGTTCACCATGCCAAAGTTCAGAGAGCCGGACGGCTGGTTGTTCTCTGGGTCTATCGAGAAGGAGTACATGTAGAAGCGCCTGTCTGGGATGCGCGTGTGTCTGTCCAGCCCCTTGATGATGCGGTGGAACATAGGTGTGCCAGTCTCAGCCTTGAGATACTCTTTATCATCGAGAAGGATGGTCAACGACGACAGGGTATCGTTCGCGCTCGTGAGCGTGTAGTCATACGGCTGTGCATTCGTGCGCTGGAGGACAAAGAAGAGCTCCTTGCACGGGTTTCGAAACTGTGTATAGAATGTGTTAGGGCGTAAACTACCACCACCTACGTAGTTTCCGGTGGTCGAAGTGACAGTCGCTGCCGTGACTGACGTGCCCGAACCGGTCCATGTGTACGCCAGAGTGTTCAGTGTGCCTATGTTGATGTTCACGACTGCCGCAGTAACCTGGACGGTCGTCACTGTACCGACTGTTGTTGACGTGACAGTCTGACTCACGGTATTGAGAAGAATGGTGGGAGCACCTGCAGGCGCTGCAGCCGTCACAAAAACAATTGTAAAATTTAAATTTACAAAATTTATAGTGTAAGAGTTTGTGTTGAAGGTGACTGACGTAGAAGTCCCGAGAGCCACTGGTGGCAAAGTAAATGGACGCTCGGTATATTCTGTTAATTTTGGCGTAAACCGAGTCTGGAACAGCTGGTTCTGACCGACCAGATAAGTCAAGGAAGTTTTTACAAAAAAATTTCTTTCTTTTTCTTGAAGAAATATGTAGTCTACGAGCAGGGTTGCATCGAACAGAGGGTTGACCGTCACGCCCGTGCCACACTCTGAAAAGTTGCGAATATTGAATCGGATGCGTGGGTTTTCTTTGAGGGCACAGACTGGCAGACCGTACTTGAAAGCACTGAACAGTAGCTTGACAGTATAGGTTGTGAGTGGAGTCGTGGTGCTCTTCCCGACAAATTGAGTCAAGGCTGTCTGTTTGCCTTGGTGCACATTCAGGTCGTTGAACATCTCTATGTACTCGCCGTGGATGCGCTCGATGGTCTGGTTTCCCCACTCGAGCTGCGCCCAGTTGAGCACATAAGTTCCAAAGCTGTCACAGACGGTCGCTGTGAGACCTGGTGGGAACACGAGCCGAAGCCATACAGCATCGATAATGTCACCCTCTTGGTACAGGTCAACCGTGACTTCTGAACCGTAATAAATATTTTTAGGAAATTGCATGGTGATAACCTGGTTGGTGCACTGCGCGCTGCCTCTGTACACGTCACGCATGTAGGTCATCGTAGGGCTCCCCGCGATGAGCTTCTCGGAGGTGCCCAGGCTATTGACCAACTGTCGGACAGTGGCCATCTCTACTATACAAATATAAAACTTCCGAGACCATTTTCGGCGACAAACACGTTGAGGGTCTTTGCATACAGCAACACGTTCAGTGGTCCGGTCGTCGCTGTGAGGCGAAGCTGGATGTCTGCTATGCGCGACAGGTTCACGGGCCCTTTAAACATGTACATGTATACGTTTCGGGTCGGCGTCACAATCTTAGTCTCGAACGGCTCAATCAGAGACCAGTACGCCGAGTCGTACGATATGAGGTCCTGGCCGTTGAACGTGAGGGCAATGCTAGACAGAGCTGTCGAGTAGGTGTATGTCGTCGAGTCTGCCGGGGTTTGCGCCGTCACGTAGAGCTCTTTCGTCGAGCCGGTCACTACTCCTTTCAGCTTGATGATGTTATCGCCTTGGGCAATCGTCACTGGTAGGTACTGCATAGACTCGTACACGTAAATCTGGCGTGAGCTGGTGAACCATTTGAGCTCCGCATCACCAATAGTGGCGTACTCAACCAAGAATGATGATGTGATGATGGTCGAGGCTGTCTGTGCGCTCGATAGGATAGGGTTGAAATCAATCTCGATGATAATGTCGTGGCGGCTCAGACAGCACATGGGCAGGTTAGCCAGACCAAAGTCGAGCTTGGTCAGTAAGTATTTTTGAGAAATTGTCGTGTCGGCCACGCCAACCAGCCCCGTGAGTGCCGCCCTGTTTTCTAAGGGTACATTCACATTGTTCTGCAGGTCTATGTAGGCCCCTGTCAAAGTGCTTATAACCTGAGCTCCGACCGTCAGCCTTACTTCGCTGATAAGTCGCGTACCTATTCCGTCGTAGTAAGCTACTGCGCCGGCCGGAAGAATCGTCTTGAGTGTAATGGTCGATATCAGGTCGCCCTTGACGGGTAGGGTACAGAACGAGGTAAAGCCTGTACGGACAGGCTGGTTATCGAACGGCACTTCATGTGTCTGCTTCATAAACGGACTGTGACGGAAATAGACCGAAGAGAAATACGTCACACTCGGTTTACCTGTTATGTAAACATCCGGTTCTCCTTTGGCGGCCAGCTGGACCGACATCTACTAGTAGACTGAGAAACTCATTTGTAGACGAGCGACACGCGCCCGTTTGCAATCTGGAGCACCTGATACCCATAAAAATACATGTAAAAATTGTATCTGTTCTCTATGGTCGGTATAATAGCCGAGTTGAATGTCAGGTTGATTTTGCTCGTCTGACTATCAATCTTTTCAAAGTCGAGATAGCCACCCTGATTATAAGTCGTTGGTGTGTTGCCGAACGAATAGACGAATATGTTACTCGTCGGAACGGACATTTCGTGGTCCATAGACTGTTTCAGCTGATAGAACGGCCCTGTGCCGAACGACCCTGTGATGTCTCTATTGTTGATAAAGATTTGAGAGCTCGAGAGCTGGTCGACGTAGTTAACCGTGACCCCGTTGAAAAAGTTGAGCACAGAGGTGGTGGACGTGGTCGGGTAGCCATACGTGTACCGGCTGTTATAGGCAGTGGTTCCGTTGGACACAAACCATACCATCATCACGACCGGGAAGTTGGCTGAGAAGTTCTGGCTGACGTTGCCATTCACAAATGGCAGAACAGGATTGTTGACCACCTGGTTGATGACGATTGTCTGTGGCTTGGTTTGATAGTACAGGCGCTCCTCCTGAGTGAGAAGAATCTCCTCAGTCACCATTCGGACATTGCTAAACTCGATGGGCGAGGGGTAGTTGGTGAACCAGCTCTGCGGTCTGAAAAAGAATTTTATAGAAATAAATTCTTTGAGAGCACAGACTGGTAGGGGTGGTCGCTCGAGCAAGTCGCGACGCGCGTCCGTGAAGGTGTGCCGCCGACAGAAGAAGAACTCGAGTGGAATCATGAGGTCGACCGGTTGGGACGATGGGCATGGCTGTGTATCGTTTTGACCACCGTTGGTCGCCTGGTACATGGCAAGCTTCGAGTCAGCGTCCAGGAAGAGCTGGTCGCGCACAGTGTACCAGTAGTCATCAATCTTTTCGATAACCTCGTTTCCTATGCGGAACTCGACGTGCTCGATGATGGCCCGTCCAATTTGGGGTGACCAGCCATAGCTCTGACCGGAGACTGCTGGCAGCTGTGGGAGAGTCAGACTGAGATACATGTTGTGCCAGAGGTCACCGAGCTCAGTGGGCTTGAAGATGAATTCTACCGTCTGGCCGATAAACTTGGAAACTTGTGGGTAAGTCGTCCTGTGGAACTTGGTAAAGTGGGTGTACTGACGAATGTTAGGACGAAGCGGGTTCTTCTCTTCATCAAACACGTACTTGTCTTGTGGGCCAGTGGCACTGAGGCCCATAACTGCTGCCGTCTGTGCCATCTAATAAAATCTGACAATAAAGTATGGCGCAGTCGGCTGCGGTAACTGCTCTCAACGCGACGAGTGGGACTGATGAATATTTACTAAAAAAAGACGGAGAATTTAGACCTTTCATACGGCAGCATTCACACTTTTCACAGTTTCACCGCGTGACCAAGCTTCCGGGTACAAAGTTTATCGGCCAGACTGTAGAAGTTATTCTGAACCCCAAGGAGCTCGGGGACCTCATGACAAATGTATACTTGGCCCTGACAATGCCGGCCCTCCCGGGAGGGTACACGTACACCGAGTTTATAGGTAGGGCCATCATAGAGGTTGTGGAGTTTCGGATAGGCGAACAAGTTGTCGAAAGGATTGTGGACGACTGGTATGTCATTCGAGACCAGCTCTTCCTGGACGCTGACGAGAAGCTCGCCTTGTACAAGTGCCTGAACAACGGACAGGTCCCGGGAACCCCTGTCACGGCGGCGAGCGCCTTTGAGATTATGGTTCCTTTAGAGCTCTTCTTCTGCCGGCGACACAGTCACGGAATCAAAGCACGCCAACGGCTCGAGACACCGTCACTCCCGGCATGTGCCTTTCTCAATCAAAAAATTTCTATAAAATTGTTTTTCAGACCACAGGCATGGTTCACAAACTACACGGTTCCTATTGAATTTACAAACCCTAGACTCATCACTGAGGAGATTATGCTTACTAAAGAGGAGCGCCTGTACTACCAGACGACTCCTTTCAGGGAAGTGATAAATATTTCAAAAAATGATGCAGTCACGAATTATCAGAATGGTCAACCGACCCACTACTTTACGGCTGATTTCCCGGCGACTATGCTGGTTTGGTTTGTACGTAACAGTGTATACAACGACACTTCTTCTAATAAATTTTATGCCTCACGGTATAATTATGGGTATACAACCAAGTATATAGCGGCCAGAAACCCAATCGTATTCTTTGACGGTACGACAAACAACTATATAGACGCCTTGCAGTCGACCGACATCTACCTGAATGGCCGCAACATCATGGGCGCATTTGCGACCGGGCCGTTCTACCAGTTCAAACAGCCGATGGACCACGGGCTCAGTATTCCGTCGAAAGTTCTGTATACCTACTGTTTCGGCAAGTCACCCAAGGAGTATAATCAGGGAGGCTATCTTAATTTTAAAAATATCAACAGCACGACCAGTAAGATTGTGATGACGTTTATCCCAGCTTATTCGCCAAACATTCAGGCAAACTACAGGATTAACCTTTACTACTATGGCTATGCTGTTCTGCAGATTGCGGGGGGTAAGGCTGTACTAATATCGTGAATACTTATAAGGATGTCTGTGCAGCTTGCTGCACGAGGTCAGGAGGACGTCTACATAACAGGAAAGCCTTCGATAACATATTTTTTAGCAAAATACAAAAAGAGTACGCCATTTGTGACGGAATATGTAGAGTATTCGTTCGATGACCTACCGGTACCGAACACGTCATCTACGTGCACCATTCCACCACGCGGCGACATATTATCAGATGTGACACTCCGAATTACTTTTCCACCACTATACACTATTCGGTCCGACGTGTACGTTTATCCAACCTTTCCGGATGACATGGTTGATATACAGGTGTACGTACTGACTACAAGCACAACTACGCTCGCTTTTCAGGCTGGAAAATTTGGGTATTATTATTCTACTTTTAACTTAAATTTTTGGTCAACACCTTTTCTGTCTGACATCACGGTGAGTTATAACGCAACCACAAATAGATTTGAATTCGTAACGACTAATTCTGCATATGCAGCTCTTTATTTTTTGAACGAGCAGTCGGCATCATTTTGGGGTTTTGACATATCTAATCCTACATACGGCATCAATAGTTTTGTTATAATAAATAATTTCCTGGCGTCCCAACTGGATGTGACACAGTCTGGCTGGGTTCCGGGATATATAACTACACCAAACCAAGGGGAAGGATTCAATTATAATAGCAATTATGCAACAGATATTATAAAAGAAGCTCGTCTTTTGATTGGTGGCCAAATAGTGAGTCGAGTCACCGGTGATTACATCAAACTTTTGAATGATTATGACGTGCCATATGAAAATCAGGCGGGGCTCACTGCACTCACCGGCGAGAATGACACAAGTATCAAGTACGCCGCGACAACAACATTCGTTAAGCTACCGTTTGGTCTGGACACACTGCCTTTATGCGCCCTTGGACGCAACGATGTCAAGGTTGAAGTGGACTTTGTGGATTCTAATTCGTTGATACAGTCACCTATAGTGGGTACAGGGTCCATCTTTGACTCGTCATCTTACACGGCCGGGGACATGAGAGTGATATATGGTGAACAGACATACGGAATGGGAACGAGAGCAAACACCTACGGGAATGTTCTTACATGGAGAGACTGGTCCGGCTATCTGAATACGTTTGACATGCTTAAATTACCAAGTGACCCCAGTGCATACACGCGTCAATATACAAGCGGGGGGACGCCAGTTGAGATTCAACCTGGATTTAACCTTTTTCAGACTGTAAATAACGGGTCTACAATTTCTAATTCAAACCTTTTTGCAACTACTAATCTATTATACTTGACACGAATGCCCGTCAGTGATTATTTTGAAAATATCGATACACGCACGATAGCTTCAGTACCCTTCTGGCCATTTGTAACAAACTCCACGGATCCGACTTACGGAGCTCAGTCTATACAGGCCGATTCTAAATATATATATATAGCTACAGCTTTAGCGACATTGTATCTTTCGATTAATTCCTGCCGCGTAGGTGTGAATTCCATGACTCAGAATGGTCAAATATGGACCTGTAATTTCATATTTTACGGCATAACATCTACTATATCACTCGCATCTGGAGTTGGTCAAGAATGCGTCCGACTCATGTTAACAAACGCAAATTCGGATTTTTATTTACCTATAGTCGCGACAACAACTCTTGCTGCAGTATTTACGATCGGGAACACTACTATTATTGTTGCTTCGGCAACCGGGATTCTTGTAGGTCAGTATGTAGAATTACAAGGGACACACGGTGCCTTTGTCACTGCAATTTCAGGAACAACAATTACTGTTTTTATTAGGCGCTTTACTACGACAGGAACACTTCCTATAGGTACCTCTATTTATTTTAAAAAAGTACCCACCACATCTATTACAAGTCAAAGCGATAGCTCTGGAAACCGTAACGTCATATTCACTTTGACATTTACATTGAGTTCGCCGCCAAACTCCTTTGATCGTTCTACGGTTTTGAATCATGTGACTGTTCGGTACGATACTACACAAGATATAAATTCGCCAAATTCTTATGAGTATTATGGTG
>Ga0181349_1001036_pt1 | contig 11877 bp, 5 predicted proteins | sample Su13VDMM110SD_FD_130106 | JGI IMG/M metagenome (GOLD analysis project Ga0181349, IMG submission 130106) | Freshwater viral communities from Lake Michigan, USA - Su13.VD.MM110.S.D | ecosystem: Environmental > Aquatic > Freshwater > Lake | place: USA: Michigan | collected 2013-07-16 | reverse complement strand
TGAACCCAACGGAAATAACCGAGCAGGAACTTGAAAACAAAATTAAAAATGATTGGCTTTCTGAATATGATTGGGAAACTTATTTTCATACACCTCAAGTAGATTATATAAATGTTTTTTCAGTAGAAAACTCGCAATTTTTAGGAAAATATAATAATGTTAGCGAATTCTTGTCTGAAATTTCAAGTGCAGGTTTTAATTATGACCAAGTGCTAATACAAGTAAATGGTATTGTTACAAATTATAGTAATGAATTCCTTTATATTAATAATGGTTCTAAAGTTCCAAATATTGATACTAATAACGATTTTTACGAAGATGTTATTGAAGACCTTGAACATATTTACCCAACTTACGATTGGTCTAAATTTGGTCTTTCTTATATGAATAATTATGGTGCAAATGAGGTAATGTACTTTAGATTGGAGTATGGTTCAAAAGCAATTTTTTGTAATAATCCAAATGAATTATTTGTTGCTATAAGAGATGCTGAAAAACTATCTGTTGAAAATAGTAAACCTATATTATGTAAGATTTATTCAATTCAGAAAAGCGAACACGGATATACTTTTGACAGAAATGACCATTTAAGTATTGAAGACGGATTTATAACCAAAATTTCCGATAATTACGGAAAAGATTTTTTAAGAAAATGGCTTGAAAACTTATTTAGTTGGGCTAATGAATTTTTAGTAGATAAGTTTTTTGAAGAAAAAGCGCAAACGCCTACTTTAACTTCGGCTAAACCATTTGATTTTTCAGATACAAAAATTTGGATTGGCGATAATCCTGAATTAAGTAGAAGAGTACAGGAAAAAGCATTTGAAAGCGGTTATAAATGGGGTGGTTTAGACCGATATGTTCAAAATACAGAACGAAAAGATTTGTATTTTAACGGTACGGGTAAAACAATCAATCACGGAGGAGATGACAGAAATGATTTTGACAAAGCGACTTACTTTAGAGAAATAACAGAGCAAGATATATTTGGAGTTCAAACGCCTACTTTAAGTGGTGCATCAGGTTCGGTTGAAGAAATAAAAGATTTAAAAGAAGCCGTTAATGTTTTAGAGGGAATTGCTTCACAAGCATCTCAAAAATACAATACGAAGAAATACGAAGAGAGTTTGGATTTACTTAAAGAAGTAAAAGAAGAATACTCCCTTGCTTTAAGTTTTACTCCTGAAAGTTCATTTATGTATGAGCGAATTGAGTTGATGAAGAAAATAGCGGAAATTCAAAAAGAAATCACAAGGATTACCGAATTGAAAAACGGTGGGGCTTTCTATATTTTGTCTAAAGTGGTTGATAGATTGGAAAAAGGCGAAAATTGGAAAGAACTCGGAAACGGGGAGATAATGATTAACGAAGTTCCTCAACAAGAAATAGACACGGTTATTTATACGGAAAAATTCAAAAATTGGTTTGGGGATTGGGAACAAGCATTAATTACAAAAGAGTATGATTATGTCAGTAAGGCGATAACTGAAAGCGGTAAACCTTGTGTAATGTATCACGGAGCGAAACGTATTAAATTCTCTTATAGACAAGTAAGTAACGGGGTTCTTTATTTGGCTGAAAACAGAAGTTATGCTGAATGGTTTAGTGCAACCGACAGTCCTTACCAAAAACAAGGAGATTATTTGACGCAATGTTTTATAAATCTTAAAAACCCAATCGATTTAACTCCTTTTGGAGTAGAAGAAGTTGATTTAAGAGATATTATACAATATATTGACGCTTTATATCCACTTGCTAAAATTTATGATGTGTTGCCTCCTAATACGGCTATGGCAATTATGAATAATCAGTTGATTGGAAGAAATTTCAGGGCTTGGTACATAATCAGACAATTCCCTGAATTGAACAAGCACATAAGAGATAATACAACTTATGATGGGTTTATTTATTATGAGAATAACCCAAGCGATATGATTATAAACGAATCAGGACAAATGGTAGAGAACGTAACTAAAGCAACTGCCGTGTTTAATTCAAACCAAGTTAAGTTAGTCGATGCAATGTTATTTGACGGTTCGTTAGACGATTGGAGATTTGAAACAGGAGGAAAAGTAAATTAAAAAAAATGGAACAAGAAAAACAGTTATTAGCGAGTTTATTATCGTATAATCAAATTCCTTTTGGAGATTACAAAAATTATGTAACTACCGATAGAGCGGTTGATTTATTTGTTCAGGGAACGCCTAAACAGGAAATTGACAAAATGTTCGTTTCTGCGGGTTTACCCGTACCAAAAGACGAATATCAAGCGTCACAAATATTTCAAAGAATTTATAATCAAATTTCTAACGTAGATGAAACTTCCTATTCAGGAACTTATCGACAAGAGAAAGAGGAGGAGCAATTACATAATCTATTAAATTCATTACAAGAAAATCCACATACTATACAAGTAGGTGGGAATGGTGTAGATATGCCTAATAATGGAAATAGTTTCTCTAATATTTTAAATCAAATTGAAAGTGGTTTTGTTTCAGGTCAGGGTCAAGGTCAGGGTCAAGGTCAAGGGCAAGGTCAAGGACAAGGTCAAGGGCAAGGTCAAGGGCAAGGGCAAGGTCAAGGACAAGGACAAGGTCAAGGTCAGGGTCAAGGTCAAGGGCAAGGTCAAGGACAAGGTCAAGGACAAGGTCAAGGACAAGGTCAAGGACAAGGTCAAGGGCAAGGTCAAGGACAAGGACAAGGTCAAGGTCAGGGTCAAGGTCAAGGTCAAGGGCAAGGTCAAGGTCAAGGGCAAGGTCAAGGTCAAGGTCAAGGACAAGGTCAAGGGCAAGGTCAAGGACAAGGACAAGGTCAAGGTCAGGGTCAAGGTCAAGGACAAGGTCAAGGACAAGGTCAAGGGCAAGGTCAAGGACAAGGTCAAGGACAAGGTCAAGGACAAGGACAAGGTCAAGGTCAGGGTCAAGGTCAAGGGCAAGGTCAAGGACAAGGTCAAGGTCAGGGTCAAGGTCAAGGGCAAGGTCAAGGACAAGGACAGGGACAAGGTCAAGGTCAAGGACAAGGACAAGGACAAGGGCAAGGTCAAGGTCAAGGACAAGGGCAAGGTCAAGGTCAAGGACAGGGTCAAGGACAAGGTCAGGGTCAAGGACAAGGTCAGGGGCAAAGTCAGCAAGAGCAAAACGAAAATGATTTAGAAAGAGAAATCAGGTTATGTAGTGAGCAGATTTCCGCTTTACAAATTACTTTACGAGAACTTGAGGCTAAAAAGAAAAAAACACAAGCCGATAAAGACAGTATTGAGAGTTTAGATAAGCAAGTGGCGGATTTGGAAAACCAAATTTATATAATGATGGGAGCTTTGAATAATACCGAAGTATTACAAGTTGACCAACAGGAACAATACGAATTGCCTTTAAATATGTTTGCTAATATCAACAAACAATTAGAAGATTTGAAGTTTCAAATTGCAAAAAAGTCGAATGATATTGAAAAGCCTTATCTAAACGAAGTAGAAGATAAAAAAAGACGCAACGGTTTGATTACTGATGTAGTCCTAACTAACTTAAAATATTACACTTACCAAAAATTAAAAAACGAAAATAAATTGTTAGATTTGTACCTTACGAAAAAAGATTTAAAAGACCTTTTGATTAAATTCGGTCAAGGAAATTCAGTCGATAAAGTCGTTTTAAAAGTCAATGTGGCGGGTGCAGATGATTTGATTATTGACAACGAAACAAGTATAGATACTTTAGTTTATCAGTTGAACACAATTGAGAAAAACGTAGAAACTCTAAATAAAGAAAAAAACATAGAACTTATTTTTACTGAAATGAAAAACGAATTACTAAATAAATTTATTATATAATGGAAGATAATACTAAAGAAATAGAAAAATATCAAAGGATAATCAAAAACAATGACCCTGACAGTACTGCGGTTAAAGTTGCTAAAGAGAGATTAGCGCAAATTCAACAACGTAAAAAAGTTGATGTTGACAAAGATTTTTCAGGAGTTGTTACTTCCATAAACACTTTGATTGACAAGGTTTACAATAGCAACGCAAGTTTGTCTAATAGAGAAATTGACAATGCTATTAACGAAAGGCTAAAAAAGTTTAAGATTAAAGAAGCCAATCTTTCTCCTGAACTTCAAAAGTTAATCGGAGAAACGAAGACTATTGAGGTAAAAGTAAACAACGTAAAAACTTTTAGCGGTAAAACAGGAGAAGACCGAAGATTAATTGATGTATTATTATCCGATTATGAAGCGCAAAATAACGTGTATTTATACGGAGAAGCGGGAACAGGTAAAACATATATTGCAGGTATTATTGCCGACAGAATTAACTACAAGTTGATTACTCTAAACTGTAACCAATATACCTCTCCTTTAGATATTTTGGGAGGTCAAACAATTGACGGTTATCAAGAGGGTAGATTGACTGAAGCGTGGGGTAATATTGACTTGGGTTTAAATGCCAAAAATCAACCTTATGATGGTGCTTTGTTGCTTTTGGACGAGTTGCCTAAAATCGACCCGAATACAGCAGGTTTGTTGAATGACGGTTTAGCGAAAATTAAAGATGCCGTCAAAGTAGTTGAATTGGCTAACGGAACTAAAATAGAAGTTCAGCCTACAATATCAAATGGTAAAGGTCAAAGAATTTCAAGAGCAAAGATTTTTATTATTGCCACAGGTAACTCTTTGCTTAACGAAGCAAATAAAGATTACGAAGCGAACTTTAAGCAGGATTTATCCTTGCAAGACCGTTTTGCAGGAAGTTGTTACAGAATTACCTACAACTACAAATTTGAGTACGAAAAAATAATGACCAATATATCTTCTGACAGTTTCCCTGACGGAACTATTATCGATATGACGTTTGCATTTAACTTCTTGGCTCAATTGCGTATGAAAATTGTAGAGAAGAAATTGACGGGTATTGCTTTCGTTTCAACTCGTTTAATGATAGTAGCAAGAGATACTTTTGTTGCTTTCCTTGTAAACAGGGAAGAAACGCCAAACAAGATACCAAGACCTAAAAAATTAAGCGAAGTTGTTAAGTCATTCTTATCATTGTTTTCACAACAACAAAAAGAAGTAATAGAGCAAGAATTATCGGCTGAATTTAAAGCGTTTTACGATAAGTGCGATGTTAAAGATGTAACGCCTTTAGCGCAATTAAATACGGCAACTGACGAAGAAAAAGAAACTGCTAAACTTATAATCGAAGAGGCAGAAAAAAAATACGCTGACATTAGCGCAATTCCGTTATAATATATGATAAATTCAACTCTTGCAAATAAATTAGAGTTTTACTTCTATAATTCCCAAAGGGATTTACTTAAAGAAGTTGAGGACTATTGGTTGAATAACCCGACAGAGGTTAATCGTATCAATGAGGTTTCTACTTCTGATGGCAACATTACAGACGACCCAAATTTTTACGGATATGACCCTAATAGCACCAAAACTCTTGCGGAACAGTTTTCTTATGACGAAATAAAAATATTTAGTGATATGCCTTTATTGGAAAGTGCATTGAATAGTTTTTCGGATATTAGAAAAAACTTGGATTTGGGAGGTGATTTTGATTCGGCAAGAATGAAATTTACTTCTTTACCAAAAGGAGTTTTTAATTTTGGTGTTGCTTCTAAAGGGCTGTATAGAAAAGTTGAATATTATGACGAAACCAACGATGTTGTAGTTGATAGCAACCTTGTTTTGCAAAGCGAAATAAACAATTCTCCATACTACAATTTTAAGGGCAATAGAGTTTATTTAAGAAAACAACAAGTGGGTACTTCTTTAATTCAAAAATATTGCAAAGATGTAAAAGTAGAATATTCAGAGGTTCATAAATTAAGTCTGCCTTTTAAAGACAGTAAAATTTATAATGGCTGTGGATTTGAAGTAGATAAGGAAAAAGGTATTTACGCAAAATTAAAGTACGCAACTACTACCAAAAAAGTCTATATGTACAGAGAAAAACTTGGTGGTGGAATTTCGCCATATGTTGATTTGTTTATAGTTGCAGGTGGTCTTGCGGGTATTAATACAGAAAATATGTTGGCTAAAAACTTACCGACATTTATAGTTGCTGACATTTTAGAAAAAGCAGGTGTTAAAGTAAGAATATATGGAGTTAGGGGTTATTATACGCCTGAAAATACATTAGTTTTTCTACCTTTTGCTTTAAAAGAGTATGGAGAAACACTTGATTTTGGAAATCTTGCTTCTTTTACTTCTGATGTGCGTTTTTTTAGAGTAAATCTTTGGCGTAGTTTGGCTACGGTTAGAAGAATGGCTGAAAAAGCAAATAATCCTAATAGTACTCGTTATCCTTATGGATATGGTTCTACTTTGTATGGTTTTAGAAACGGTCAGCGTGATGATTTGTATGACGCTTTTCAAATGTATAAAAATTGGGTTTTTAATCAAAAAGGCTCTGTAAAAAATACAACAAAAATAAACGATAAAGGATTAATGATTCTTGGTGGTTTAAGAGATTTAAGTAGTAATGACAGGTTGACGGGTAGAAATAGCGCAGATACTTTTGAAAAAATAAAAGAAGAAGTTTATAGAATTTTGGATTATGTTGGTATGGTATTAACTAACAATCCCTCAAAGTTTATTCAAACTATTTATATTAGAGAAAAAGAAGAACTTAAGTACGCAAACTTATCTGATGTTCAAAAAAAGCAGGAAATTGTAAAGTATTTATCAAGTCTTATTAGAGATAATTTACAAGTTGTACGAAATTTAGGCGACCCAAAGTTAAAGATTTATGAAACGCCTACCGATGAAATTTTAAGAATAGAGGAAAGGACAAATGATTTGATTAAAGCAATTGAAAAAACATTAAGGTAAGATGATAGAAGAAGTAACAAAACGGAAAAAATATTATCAAGATTTTGGTAAGCATAAAAACGTATCTTTGAGTAAAGTTGAGGTATTAAAGCACCCTGAAATTCCAAACACTTTTTTTATTCACGTCAATTACCATATTGGAGAGGGCGGTATTTACAAGGAAACAGAAATACTTGAAACATACATTCCTGAAAAGGGTTGGCAAGAGTTAGAAAGTGGAATGACAAGGTTGGAGTATGGGGCTTTTTTAGGCGATTTAAAGCCGACAGAAATTTAATTTTAAAAGGTAAGAGATGGAATTAATAATGGATTTTAAAGAGGGAGGTTTAATTTATGATTGGCGAGGCAATATGTACTTGGTTTCATTTAAAACTCTTTATAACTTGGTTTTAATTGAGTTTCAAAGCGCAGTTAGAAACGACAACCCGTATTCTGAATGGCAAAATAATTTGCCCTTGTTTACTTGGAAAAATTACAATTTAACCAATAGGGACGACATTGCTGATTTGAACGCAAAATTTGACGGTTCAGGCTCGGTGCGTTCAGAAATAGGAGATTTCAAAAAAGTTTATGGTGTTGAAATTGGTTCTATCGTGGAGTTTGATTACAAGCCAATGATGTTAATTGGACAAACCGACAGAAAGATTTTGAGTTTCACACTAACAAGACCCGTTTTGTTTGATTTTAATAAAGCAAAAGAAAAATACATAGTCTTTGACAGGTTGAACAAATTAAGCGATTTACAGAGCGAGTTTGATTCTAATTGGTCTGAATATCTTATTACGCCTTTTGCTTCTAAAAACAATATCGATTGGAGTATTATTAGGGATAAATTACCTTTTGAACAAGTTATTGGAAAGACCTTAATTGAGGGTACTTTCAAATATACATCTACTGATGAAATTACTTTAGAAGAATTTTTGGGTGTCATAGATACTAAAAAGTTAAATGCAATTAAAGACGAAAGCATCAAAAACGAAATTGCTGAACTTATAAAACAAACTTTAATTCTTGCAAAAGAAAATAACAGTATCGGTGTAAAGTCAGAACCTAAAAAGACTGTCGAACCAATAAACGTAATTGATGATGAAAATGAGGGTAAAACGCTTTACAAGATAAAAGTTACTGTAAAAGAGTTAGAAAAAGACGGAGGGGCTAAATCTGATAGTATGCACGATGTATATGCCGACACCGAAACAGAAGCATTAGAGAAAATAAGACAACAATACAAAGATGACGAAGACTTTAGATTAAGTGATTTATCTTATTTTTCAGATGAAATTGTAGAAGTAATTCCTCCTGTTGGTAAAGTTGAAAAACCAATCGAAGAAACAGACAATCTTGATGACTTGTTGGCACTTTATCAAATAGAAGAAACCGAAAACCTTGACGACCTATTAAAACTATACGAATAATTAAAAATTAAAAATATGAACGCTACTTTATTAAAAAAATACGAAACGATTGACCAATCTAAAGTGTCTGAAAAAGACAAAAAAGTATTGGAACAAGTGAAAAAACTTACCAATGGTTTCGAGGAAACTGATGAGGCAAAAAACAAAGTTGCTGAAAAAATATTAGACCAAATTACAACGCTTAATCCTGATGCCGTAAAAAAGCCACAGGTGGTTGCTCAAAAAGTAGCTAAAGCGAAAAAAGTAACCAAAGCAAAAAAAGTTACTAAAGCAAAACAACCTGCGACTACTTCAACCGCTAAAGGTTCGGGTAACAACATTATGTCTGTTGCTAAAGAAATTCAAAAAGCAGGAGAGTCTTGGAAAGATGCTATGGAACGTGCTAAAGATGTTCTTAAAGAAAGAAGAGAGGGAATTGTTGCTAAAAAGAAAAGCGAATTAGAGAAACTTTATGCTCTTGTGAAAACTAAAAAAGAGTTACAAGGTTTTACTAAATCTGACCTTAAACGTGATGCAGTTCGTGATGCTAAACCGAGAGGAGCGAGAGTTGTAACTAAAGAGGGTACGACTTCAAATCAATACGGGACTTTTTCAAATAAATTAGGAAGAAAGTATTGGGAAACTCGTGACCGTCACGCTGACCGTTTAGCACCTAACTATCCAAAAGGTATGCCTAAATTGGCAGGTGGTGGTGCTGTAAGCGATGCACCCTTTGAGGTATTTGTTTTCAAATCAAAATTAAGATTTGACAATGAGTTACCAAGTTCTTCAAAAGGCGATTTCCCAACATTTGCAAAAGCAAAAGAGTTTGCTATCGATATGATTGATAGTGGTAACTACTATGCTACTATTATGAATAGAAGAGGAAATTTATGGGGAGTTGATTCCAAAGGCGTAGAGCAATTTGCTAACGGCGGTTCTTTTGCTCCAAACGTTTCAGACGGAACTGCTTTTATGGATAATGTTTATTTTGCTGATGGGGGTAACTTAAACGAACAAGAATTGCGTAAAAAATTAATTTCAATTGAAAAACAATTAATGATTAATAGAGAAAAATATCTTGACGCAAAAAGCAAAAATAAAGACACTTCCAAATTAGAAGATTTATATATTAAATTAGATGGTCAATATTTAAAAGTTTTAAAAGCAATAAATAGAAAAAATAAAAATTACGCTGACGGCGGTTCTTTTGCTCCAAATGTTTCAGACGGAACTCAGTTTATGAATGGGGTATATGCTGACGGCGGAAATACTGAAAAAGTTTCTGTTTATGGTATAAATCGTGTTTATTATTTAAAAACAAAATACGGAACAGTTGGACAGGGTTATAAAACAAAAGCCGAAGCACAAAGAGTAGCAGACCTTGTTAATAGTGGTAGATACAAAATTACTAATTGGGGAGCAGAACCAAATTATGCTAACGGCGGTTCTTTTGCTCCAAATGTTTCAGATGGTACTGCATTTATGGACAATGCCTACTTTGCTGATGGCGGTCATTTAGAGATTAAAGACCCTAAAGATTTGTATTCAAAATTGAATGAAGCCGAAATGAATTGGAGTAAAGACAATGGCTTGGAGTATGAAAAAATTAAAAATGAAATACAAGAAAACAGAAAACTTTACATCAAAAAATTGAATGAAGCCGAAATGAATTGGGGTAAAGATAATGGTCAGGAATATAATCGTTTAATGTCTATGAGAGATAAATTCGCTGACGGCGGAATGTTTGAAGCCCCTATCGGAATGATGAAAGAGGTTAAAGGCAAAAGAGTTAGTGTTCCTGTAAGTGAAGAAATATATAGTTCAGAGATAAACGAGTTCGTTGACTATGTAGATTCTTTTTATGGTAAAAAAGGAATTTATGCAGAAAATTTAGACGGAGGTTTTACAAAATCCGAAATCAAAAAAGCAGTCAATAAATACATTGAAAACTTAAACTCTAATGGAACTTGGGGCGGAGGAGATTCTTTAGACAGAGAGCGAGTTAGACAAATATTGCAACCGTCATACAACTTGTTTGAAAACGGCGGTTCTTTTGCTCCAAACGTAGCAGACGGAACTCAATTTATGGATAATGCTTATTTTGCTGACGGCGCAAAATTGAATAAGGGAAAGCAAACAAGACCACTTTACGAAATAGCCCAAGAAATACGAGCAGATTGGAAATCTGTAAATTTTGGAGCAAAACCATATTTAAGTGCTATGTTAACCTTAAATAGCATAGACGATAATTATGGGTATGATAACGGTCGCAGTATTGTGAATTATTTTCTTGCCAACGCAGGAACTTGGCGTGGAGAAAAAGCCAAAATAATCAAGGCTGAATTAAACTCTATGGTAAAATATGCTAATGGCGGTGGAATGTCTTCAATGTCCCAAAAAGAACTTTCGGATAAATTTAATGTTGGGGACGAAGTTGTTGCTCATAACTCTTATTATGAACGCCAAGTTTATAGTGATAGAGTGCCTGAATACTTTAGAAAGACTTCTGAAAGAAAAGGAACGATAAAAACTAATGAATACACAGGGGAAAAATACATTTATGTTGATGGAAAAGGAGTTTACAATAATGAAAGTTATTATCCTGATTTTAGAAACGTTGAAAGTATTGAAGATTATAACCAAAGAGAAGAAAAAGGAGTTGCTTTTAACATATATGAAAGCCCTAATTATAAAAATATGCAAACCCAAAACTATGAAGAAGATCATGCTGACGGCGGAGGAATTGACGGCGGAATGAACAATTTAACAATCCAAGAAGTTTCTTTCGCAAACGGCGGTTCTGTAAATATGGATAAGCACATTTGGGAGGGTTGGACTGTTGGAGATTTTATCGAAGAGTTAGAGCCTCAATTTAATCAAATTATGAGCGGAGGGTCTTGGCAAAAACCATTTAAAACTAAAGATGAAGTTAAAGCGTGGTGTATGGACAACCAACCATATTACAAAAAAAATATTCCTGATGTTGTAAATTATTTTTGGGCTAAAGCACAAAGTAGAGGAAACTATGCTAACGGCGGTTCTTTTGCTCCAAATGTTTCAGATGGTACTGCTTTTATGGATAATGCTTACTTCGCTAAAGGTGGTGGAATCGACAAATTAAGAGATGAAATTCGAGATTTGGAAGAAGAAATTCAATATGTAACGTCAGACAAATCATTTTCTAAATCAGAAAAAGAAAAGTATATTTCTGAATTAAAAAACGATATTGCTTACAAAAAGGAAAGAATTAGAAACTATTACATAGATAATGAAGAATACGCTTACGGCGGAGGAATAGACGGTGGAATGAACAACCTAACTATCCAAAATGTTACTTTTGAAAATGGTGGTTCGTTTGCTCCAAACGTTTCAGACGGTACTGCTTTTATGGATAATACTTATTTTGCAAAGGGTGGTAGAGTTAAAAAAGTACCTGCCTATGTAAAAAGACGTTTAGAAGAATTAAGAGAAGAAATCCGTGCTGAAAGAATTAGTTATGGCGAAATCGTTGAACTTGAATCTTTGAAGCAATACATTGACCCAAGCGATGTTGAATTATTGCAATGGGCGGGTGTTCCTGAATTTGAAGAAGATAATAATTATGCCAAAGGAGGTTCGGTTAAAAAAGTACCTGCTAATGTAAAAATAC
>Ga0181349_1001034_pt1 | contig 11932 bp, 15 predicted proteins | sample Su13VDMM110SD_FD_130106 | JGI IMG/M metagenome (GOLD analysis project Ga0181349, IMG submission 130106) | Freshwater viral communities from Lake Michigan, USA - Su13.VD.MM110.S.D | ecosystem: Environmental > Aquatic > Freshwater > Lake | place: USA: Michigan | collected 2013-07-16 | reverse complement strand
GATTTTGCGGTAAAGTCGGCAAAGAAGTTAATTGATTATTAGAGCAATACAATATTTGTAGATTTTTGAATCTGGTTAAATTCGGTAAAGATTTAATACCCTTATTACCAATATTAATAATTAATGTGTCTTCGGATAAAGAATTTAAATATGTTTCAATTTCGGTTGTCATTTTGGTATATGTATTTAGTGGTTTAAATTATTTATATTTTAATTCAATTTTTTTTAATTATTTATTAATTCCAATTATTTAAAACTGTATCCAAATCATCATCATCACCTAAATTTTCAATTAAATACTTTGGATTATATAATTTCTTTGCACTCGGTTCTCTAACTTTTTCCCATAACAATTTTCTTAATTGTTTTTTAAATTTTAAACAATAATATAAATGACGAAAATTATTTAATATTTGTATTTTTTGTTTTATTTGAAACAAACTATCATTATTTACTATTTTGTAAATAGGATTATTATAGCAATATAATTCTTTTAGATTTTTTGGTAAAGTTGGCAAAGAAGTTAATTGATTATTAGAAAAATTTAATGATTCTAGATTTTGCGGTAAAGATGGTAACAAAGTTAATTGATTATTATAGCAAACTAATCTTTCTAGTGTTTCAGATAACATAGGTAAAGAACTTAATTGATTACCAGAACAATATAATATTTTTAGATTTTTTGGTAAAGTTGGCAAAGAAGTTAATTGATTATTAGAACAATCTAATTCTTCAAGATTTTTAAATCTTGTTAAATCTGGCAAAGATTTAATGCCCTTGGAACTAATATTAAGTTTTAATATGTCTTCAGATAAAGAATTTAAATATGTTTCAATCTTGGTTGTCATTTTGTTATATGTATATGCTTAGTGAATTATACAATAATTTTAAATCAATTTTTTATAATTATTTATGAAGTAAATTTATAAATAATCGGCGATTGAAATGAAAAAAGGTGTAAAATAATTTCAATATTCTAGAAGAGGAATATTTAATACTTTTCTAGGTTTATATTTTAATAAATCATATTCTTTTGTCGTTGTAGGGAATTCCTTCTCTCCATAAATATCTTGTAATAAAAACCATTCAAATAGACCGCCTACATAAATGTAAACATTATAAAACCCTAGAGAGTTTAGTTGAGTATATTTAGTATATATTTTGTCATCATTACAATTTCGTCCATAAATCGCAATTTTAATATTTTTATTTCCTGTTTGAATTAATTTATTTATAATAGTTTCTTCATTAGCTATATTCATAGTATTGGTTATTAAACAATTTTGCTCTTTTTCATCTAACGTATTAATTAATAAATGCGTTTGTGAATTGGAAATGATATACTGGACGTCTTCATAATTAATTTTTTGTGCGGATTGTGTATTTCCCATTAATATTATTATGAATAATGATATTAAATTATTTTTAAATATTTAACTTTTATATTCAAGTTACTTTTTTATATTATTTTTTTGTATCAAATACTTTTGAAAAATCACCGTTCATATAATGAAAATATAAAAATGATATCAAACCGATAATAACATCAGCTAATAGATACTTCCAAGCATTTGTATTACCATAAATAGCATTGTAAGCGAATAAAAAATATAATAAAGAATGCAATGGTCTTAGATCATTCCACCATATTTTATCTCCAAAAACTTCAGCTCCTGTTTTTCTTGTTCCAGTTAAAAATAAATAAATAAATCCTATTGCTGGTAATAAAGCCAAATATCCTAAGTATTTTAAATATTTTTTTGTAGCATTTTTAGCAATAAAAACTATTGCCGTTCTGGATCCAATACATCCAAATAAAAATAACAAAAATCTTTTTTGTAAATTATTCATTTATAATATATTATAAAATTATATTATTATAATATAAAAATATAAAAATATTAATGAAACCGCACAACAATTTCTACCTCTTCCATTTTCATACTTTTTGAAGCAGAAATAGATAACTCTTCTCTCTTCTTTCTTGTTTTAGAATTATCCGCAATAGTTTCTTTTCTCTTGGAAGTGCTATTTCGGCAATTCATATCCTTTTCAATTGTTTCATAAAATTCTTCAATATATTCTATTACACGATTTTCAATAGCCCACTTAAAAAAATTCAGCTGACCGATTGTGGTTTCAATAAATGTGCCGTTTTTATATGGAATACTTATTCTATCCCATCTACAAAAAGGGTCAAATCTTTTTTTACTATATGCTTTTAATTTAAGTTTATAATCAGGGTAAACTTTAAATCTTCTAGCGGGTTCGGTTTCACTATGTATTGCATATAGAGTATAATATTTTTTTGCGTAATTTGTTACAAACCAATCGACAATTCGTAAAGATATTTTAGATTCTCCCGTAATTATTTTAAGCATTCGGTCAAGCAATGACTCATTTTTATAAAAAACCATTAAGTTATTTAATAATAAATCATTTTGAGTAGTATATAATGTATTCATTAATTATTTATTTATTTATTATTTAAGTCGTTTACTAACTATTAAATATTTTTCATTCTTTATATTTATTACATTATTGTATTTAGTCGTAACTTATTCTCGTAATGAGGTATGCCAAATTTGTAAAGTTCTATTGTAAAAACTAAATTTACATTTTTTAATCACAAGAATATATACATGAGTAATTTACAAAATACTTTTTTTAGCCCTTTAAATAAAGACGCTTGTTTTTATTTTTATTTTTTAACAGTTTTTTTCTTTATTGTTATTGTTATTGCTGTAATTTCTGGTGCGATATATATATTTAAAAACCCGACAAAATTAAGTTTTAATGTTATAATGCATTTTATATTGATAATTATTAATTTCTTTTTAATATACTTCGTAAATCGACTATATTATTCAATGTGTGTTAACTCTCTAAAATAAGAAGTTGCAAAAAAAAGAAAAATGAAAAGTCTATTATTTCTCTCTATCTGTTGTAGTATTTAGAGGTTTTAGGAACTGATCTCTAACAGAGACATCATTTACATAATCTGTATTTGATAAAAAAGGATTATAACCTATTTGTTGTATCATTTGTCTATCGGCTATTTTTGTATCTAAGTCTTCTCTCTTATTATTTATTTTAAATCCTTCATTTGCAACCGCAACTGTATTATTCATAATGCTCCATGTATTTTCATCGTGATTCAAAGAAGAAGAATAAGCAGCTTTTTCAATTTCTTCACTAAATTGTTTATTTTCTAATTCTTGAACGTGTTTTAATCTTCGTGACCTTTCATAAGGTTCTTTTTTGCTCCATTTCCATTCCATAATATAGATATTATGAAAAGAAATTTTAAACAAAATCGCACGCATAAAATAATATTACATCGATCGGAAAGAAAAATGAGACAAACTTTCTATAAAAAATAAAAATATCATTATTTTTGTTATCTTTACTACACCGACCAAAAATGAGGGAGACATTTTATGAAATAAAATTTTTTCTCTTGATTTAACATTTTAGACAAAATTATTAAATGATAAAAATTCTATAAATTGATGATTAATTTTATTTATATATATATATATTTATAATGGTGTTGTATGTTTGCTTAATTCCAAATAAAGGCGCACGCGTCGGACATCAAACTGATGACTATTTTTGTGTACTAACTTATTGTAACAAAAACAAATTTAACTATGTGTATCATCCATTTACTTGTAATTCGTTTAATTTTGAAAATGTACTAAAATTTAATACGTTGCACGTGTATAATTATGAAAATATATTTAATAAAATGGATAAAGTTATATCCATAGATTGTTTAGTGAAGTTAAACAATTCTGAAGAATTAAACATATTAAATCGATTAATTGAATTGCAAAAATCCAAAGAACAAATTATGTTGTTTGATAGTATTTGTGGTAATGAAAAATACAAGCAAATTCTAAATTTTAACATTAATAATGATGATATTAATGAAACTAAAAAACAACATAGAGGTTGCCTTCTGTCATATTATAAAAACTTTGTTTTAACAGATTACATTTGCGTTCATATTCGTTGCGGAGATATAATAAATAACACGTCGCGACACTTAAGCATAAATTATTTTATAGGTAAATATAATTATCTTATATTAAAGTTTCCTGAATTAAAAAAACTACCTGTTTATATAATTACAGAAAGTAACTTTACTGATGATAAAATTTTATATGAACAAATATTAGGTTGCAATATAATAAAGACAGATGAAATAACATCCTTTTATTATCTTGTAAATTGTAAATATTTAATTGCTTATAGAAGTGGTTTTTCTAATTTGGCTTATATTTTAGGAAATATGAAAGTAATAAAACCTCCTAATGATTGGAATAGTTATTTTGATAATTTGTTAAACTAATGTAATTTTGTTATATTATTTATCTTTTTTAATAATATTTAGTTGTTTCGTAAACAAAAATTTTTCATCAGTTCGTCGTCTTCTTTTTAAATTGCATTCTAAACACGCTAAATGATAATTATCTATATTATGTCCTAGGTTATTATCAACCCTATCAACAGACCACTGCCTACTTTCTCTCGATATATCATATAAAACAAACATTTCTTTAAGACAATAGCGACATTTTAATTCGCATTCAATCATTTTTATAATAACAGATTCATAAGTTAAAAATTTTGTTTCATCTAACCTTTTTTTATTTTTGTCTTGTTGTTTATATCCACTTATTTTTTTATTTATTTCTTGAATTGCTGTTTTAGAGATTTTATTATCACTTATAGAGTTAAAATTATTATTAAATATATCATTTATGATTTTTATTTGGTCTAAATATACAAATGTTTCATTTAAAAAAGCCCAATTTTCTGTTTTGACACGTTTTTTTACTTCTTTTTTATTTTCATATCCATTTTTATTTTCGCTAACTAACTTTTTCATTTGGTATTTATTATTTGTTCCTGAAATACTTATTATTTTTGGTGCATCATTATCATCCATATATAATTTTATATATTAAATAATATATACTAATATAAAATTTTTTTTATAAATATATATTTTGTGAAATTGAGTTAAACTTATATTAATATAATAATGTATACAAAATGGAAGAACCTACCGAAACAATTGATGAATGCCAAGAGCTTAAAAATATAAAATATAAAACTATGTTATTAAATGGTAATGCTTTGCTCGAAACAAAAACATCAAATAATGTTTCAAACTTAGAAATGTTTTTAGAAAATGAAAAAAACAATAACAGTAATGAACCGTGGTGTAAACTAAATAAAACTATAAAGACAAAAAAAATAATTGATTATGTTGAATTATATAAAAAAGAAAATAGTTTAGATGATGAAGAAGCGAATTTACTTGCTGTTTTTTTAAGAGACTGCGTTGACAGAAAAAAATTACACAGAGTAAAAGATGTTAGTTACGACAAAACAAACGGAGCCATTAAAGACATTCCAGCATTAACATATATAAAATCCAGTAAACATTTTACGCTAAAAAATGTAGATAAACGTATTTCGACATTGAAATCATTGGCGCCTAAAAAAAATAACGGAACAATTAAAAATAAATCTTTACAAGAAGAAATAAATTTTACTCAAAATTATGAAGTGTAAAATAAAAAATATAAATAATAATAATAATATTAAAAACATTATTTAAATATAATATAGTAATGCTAATTTCGGAATTAGAAGATCTTGAAGATATTATTGACACATTAGTATTTGAAGATGAACCAACTATTTTTACGGAGGAAACTGTGTTAGATCTATTGGAAACAACTATTCATTTAATAGACTGGTATTTAATAGAAAATACTTCGGTTATAACAGAACCGGATTTTTTTGAGATAATCACAGAAGAAATCAAGGATTTATTTTACATCCAATTCGAAGAACATATTTATGCGAGTGATTATGTAGAGGAAGACTTAAATAATGTTTTAGATATTGTAGTTAATATTTATATTTCTACATTTTATCCTGAAAAAATAGAAAGTAAACAAGAATACGAAGATAAAGAAGATCAAGTCAAAGAAGATGATGAAGAACAAGTAAAAGAAGATGAAGAAGAACAAGTAAAAGAAGATGAAGAAGAACAAGTAAAAGAAGTAAAAGAAAAACTCAAATTGGGTACAAAAATCCAAAAACTTAGAGATACTCCTCAACCAGTACAAAGAACGCAAGAGTGGTATAATTTTCGTTGGAATTTAATCACAGCAAGTAACGCTTGGAAAGCATTTGAATCGCAAACAACAAAAAATCAACTTATTTATGAAAAATGCCAACCTCTAAAGAATGTAAACGACGAAAATGAAGAAAAAATGGTAAATACAAATTCACCGCTTCATTGGGGACAAAAATATGAACCACTTTCTGTTTTATTATACGAACAAAAATATAATACACGAGTTGACGATTTTGGTTGTATACGTCACCCAACATATTCATTTTTAGGAGCTTCTCCAGATGGTATTGTCGTAAACGAAGATTCGTCACGTTATGGGCGTATGTTGGAAATAAAAAATGTAGTAAGTCGTGAAATAAATGGCATTCCAAAAAAAGAATATTGGGTCCAAATGCAACTTCAAATGGAAGTATGTGACTTGAATGAATGCGACTTTCTTGAAACAAAATTTACCGAATACCAAGACTCTCAATCTTTTTACGATGATTCACGAGTAGACAAGGAGACGGGATACGCTGACGTAACACTTTCGGCTAACGGAAAAACAAAAGGAATAATATTATATTTTCATACAAAAGAAGGAAAACCATTTTACGTTTATAAACCGCTTCAAATTATAAACAATGAAGACATTAAATACTGGGAAGAAACAGAACTTGATAAGTACGAAGCAGAACCATATAATTATATATTTTTAAAATTTATTTATTGGAGACTAGACGTATTCAGTTGTATTTTAGTATTAAGAAATAACGAATGGTTTAAAAACAATATATCTCAACTAGAAAGTGTTTGGAAAACAATTGAAGAAGAACGTGTAACAGGTTATACACACAGAGCTCCAAATAAAAAACCTAAAAAGGAAGCATATAATAAACCTTCACTTGAATCGCAAGGCTGTCTACTAAAATTTACAAATGTAATTAAACTAGATAATTAATATAAAATATTTTGTTGATCGCTTCTAAACGGTAACAAATTATTGTTTGTTATAAAATAATTAATACGAGTTCCACATCCTGGTCTTAAAGGTGGCAAAGGTTTAACAACATTTGATTTATTGTTTATTTTATTGTATAAAGTACCACACATAGAAGCAGGCGTGCATCTCCCAACATCAGGATTGTTAGGATATCTAATATTATTCGTTATTTGTGCGTAAGAACCTAATTTAAAAATAGGATAATTCCACCACATACTACTCGCTGTGCTATTTGATATTCCATTTATGCCAGTTATTGGATATGAATCTTGAAGTAATACATCGGTTTCCGCATTAGGAAAATTCCCTGTAGCATAAGCTAAATGATAATTAGAAAACCCATCTTTGTTTGTTTTAAATTGTTGTATAATATGAAAAGCATATGGTAAAAACAGAGCTAAAACTAAAATAAAAAATAAAAATACAGATTGTTTCATATATATAATTTATATATTATTTTGTGAATTATATATTATTTTTATTCTTTAAAAAACAGGTTTAAAACTAAACTAATAATTAATATAATAACAATGGACGTTTCTATCGAAATGAGAGTAACAAAACGTGACGGTAAACTACAGGATGTTGCCTTTGATAAAATCTTAGAGAGAGTAAAAAAATTAGGTAAAGAAGCTAATATTCGCATTAATTATTCTTCATTAGTAAAAAAAGTAATAGATCAAATATATGATAAAATACCAACATCAAAAATAGATGAACTACTGGGAGAACAATGTGCCGCTTTATCAACAAATCATTATGATTATTCTATATTAGCGGCGCGTATTATTATATCAAATCATCAGAAAAATACGGAAGACAATTTTTTCAATGTTATGAAATCATTATACGAATTTAAAGACGTACATAATAATAGTTTTCCACTAGTATCTGAAACGCTTTGGAATTTCACGAAAATGCATGAAACGACTATTAATGATATGATAGATTATAATAGAGACTATTTAATAGATTATTTTGGTTTTAAAACCTTGGAAAGAGCGTATTTATTTAAATGCGGAGAAAAAGTTGTAGAGAGACCACAACATATGTGGATGCGTGTAGCAATTGGAATTCACGGAGACCCAAATCATTTAGACCAAAAAGAATATTTAAGGCTAGTTAAAGAAACATACGATTTAATGTCAAATAAATATTTTACACACGCAACCCCTACTTTATTTAATGCCGGAACACCTCGTTCTCAATTATCAAGCTGTTATTTAATATCAATGGAGGATGATAGTATTGAAGGAATTTACAATACACTTAAGGACTGTGCTTTAATTTCGAAATATTCTGGAGGCATTGGTTTACATATACATAATATTAGGGCAAAAAACTCCCATATTAGAGGAACAAATGGAAAAACGGATGGCATCGTTCCTATGTTGCGCGTATTTAACAATACAGCACGATATGTAAACCAAAGCGGAAAACGAAATGGGTCTTTTGCCATATATTTGGAACCGTGGCACGCCGATATTGAAGATTTTTTAGAACTCAAAAAAAATCACGGTGATGAAGAGTTAAAAGCAAGAGACCTTTTTTATGCTCTTTGGGTTTCTGATCTTTTTATGGAACGTGTAAAACAAGATGCTAACTGGTCTTTATTATGTCCCAATGAATGTCCTGGATTAGCTGACGTTTATGGAGAGAAATTTAATGAACTTTATGAAAAATATGAGAATGATGGAAACGTTCGTAAAGTTATTAAAGCGCGCGATTTATGGTTTAAAATTTTAAATTCACAAATGGAAACAGGAACGCCATATATTTTATACAAAGATGCTGCGAATAAAAAATCAAATCAACAAAACCTTGGTACAATAAAGAGTTCTAACCTTTGTACTGAAATTTTAGAATATTCTGATGATAAGGAGACGGCTGTATGTAATCTTGCGTCTATTGCTCTTCCTGCGTTTGTTAATGAAAACACAAAAAATTTTGACTATGAAATGCTTCATTCTGTTACAAAAGTTGTAACCAATAATTTAAATCGTGTTATTGACATAAATTTTTATCCTACAGAAAAAACAGAAACCAGTAATTTGCGTCATAGACCTATAGGTATTGGAGTCCAAGGTTTAGCGGATGCATTTATGTTAATGGATATTCCCTTTCATTCAGAAGAAGCAAAAGAAATAAATAAATTGATTTTTGAAACTATTTATCATGCTTCATTAGAGAGAAGTAACGAAATAGCATTAGAAAGAGCCATAAATATAAACAATATGTTAAAAGGTTCGGACTACGCTTTATTAGCAAATCACGTAAATAAATATGATCTTTCTGTATTGTCAAATTCACATCCAAATTTATATGGAACATATAGTTCTTTTGAAAATTCGCCTGCATCAAAGGGACAATTACAATTTGATATGTGGGATATTAAACCAAGTGAAAGTTATGATTGGATTACCCTTAAAGAAAATATTATAAAGCACGGTCTAAGAAACTCACTTTTAGTAGCACCAATGCCTACTGCTTCTACATCGCAAATTTTAGGATATAATGAATGTTTTGAGCCTTTTACGAGTAATTTGTATTCTCGTAGAACGCTAGCTGGTGAATTCGTTGTAGTAAACAAGTATTTGATGAAAGAGCTAATTGATTTAGGTGTATGGAACGAACAAATAAAAAATAATATTATTGCGAATAAAGGTTCAGTTCAACAATTAACATTCTTACCAGAAAATACGAAAAATAAATATAAAATCGTTTGGGAAATGCCTATGAAACATTTAATAGATATGGCTGCTGATAGGGGTGCTTTTATTTGTCAAAGTCAAAGTTTAAATTTATGGTTAGAAGACCCCACGTATAATTCATTAACTTCTATGCATTTTTACTCTTGGAAAAAAGGGCTTAAAACAGGCATTTATTATTTAAGGAGAAAAGCAAAGCATCAAGCACAGCAATTTACTATAGAACCAGAAGCAAAAGAAAGCGCAGAAGTGAAAGAAGATATTTGCGAAATGTGTTCTGCTTAAATAAATATTTTTTGTAAAATGTTATATTATATAAAAAATATAAAATTTTATAATAACCTCTTTTCATTATTATGTTCGATATCTAAAATGTCATTATTCTCACTAAAAACCAAATAGTTTACTTTATTCATAATATAATAAAATGGCATTTTTACATTATCGTACACGTTTTCCACAAAATCTATATGGTCGTTCATTTTTTTACAATCTTTTTCTAACACTTCTAATATTTTATCAATTTTTTTTTCAATTATTTTAAACTGATTTTCAAATTCCAAAAATTTGTTTTTCAAAAAATCACTATCGCATTTACTTATGTCTATTTTTTCATTTTCGTTACTCATTATAACATAGTAAACATATATATTTTTGTATGAAATAACTAATAACAATAGAAAATATAAATGCTAAACTTCCCCACAAGCCAGCGCCAAGTTTTTTGTAATAAATATTAAGACGTTCGCCAAAAACTTTGAATTTATAAATTAAAATATCAAGTATATATCCTATTATAAATGCTAAAATACAAAAATAAATTAATTTTTTAAAATTGTTAGGTATAATAAAGCCAAATAAAAAATAAGAAAAAAACATATTTATTACAAGACCAAATAAAACAGTTATACCAGCATCAAAAGCGGATTTTATAATAGATTGTTTATAAAAATAAGATTGTAAAGACTTTACTATATTAAAATTCGTAGATAAATCATTCAAAATAATATCAGAGATAAAAGAAACAGCAAAATTTAAGAACAAGAATATGAAAATTGATTTCTTTATGCTCATTATAATTATACATTTTATTTAGAATAAAAGTAAAATCAATTTATGCCTTTGTAAATATTAAACCTATAATATTTACAAATAAATTTTTACACCTTTTTACATTTCAGACGCCGATTATTCTTTTGAAAAAATTGTTAATGTTTTGTCTACATTTTTGTGATTATCATATATAAAAAAGGTATTTGAAATGTAAAAAGTGTAGAATCAATTATTCTTCAAAAGTATAAAATTTTCTTTTGAATAACCAATGACAGCACACGCAATTCTTTTGCCTGCATTTCCTGTTTTTAAGCTTTCCGCATTTACACCTTTTCCACAATCATCTTCATCTTCGTGAATTATTAAACCCCTACCAATAATATTACACTTTGTGCCGCGAAGTTTAATAACGTTATCATAAAATGTATATTTAGCTTCGCCCTTACTATTTGTATGGATATTACCTAAATCTCCAACGTGTCTCTCTTTTATACCAGGACAACCGTGACTGCTACCATAAGGATTAAAATGAGCGCACATACTCGTACATTTATCCGTTAAATCGCCTGCCTCGTGAACGTGAAATCCGTGTTTGCTTTTTGGTTTTAAACCTATAATATTTAAATTTATTTGGATACAATTATTTACTAAATCTTCATTAAATTTAACATTTCCTTTTATATTACCATCAAATACAGCTATTGCATAAATTGGTTTTATAGACATTATACAAATAATACATATTTATTTTTATATTATATGAAAATAAAAAAATATATGATATAAAAATATAATATAAAAAAATATATCATAAACCATTTACACCTTTTCTCATTTAAAACGCCCATTTTACACCTTTTTTCATTTAAAAATGCCTATTATTTTTGTATCTTCGTATGTCATACTCTGTATCATACCTACACCATTCTCCACAAAATTTGTATTTATGCCAAAATATATATTTTGAATATTGTTCTTCTGCATAACTACCACAATTAACACAATATTTATCGTTTTCATCGCGGT
>Ga0181349_1001032_pt1 | contig 11944 bp, 12 predicted proteins | sample Su13VDMM110SD_FD_130106 | JGI IMG/M metagenome (GOLD analysis project Ga0181349, IMG submission 130106) | Freshwater viral communities from Lake Michigan, USA - Su13.VD.MM110.S.D | ecosystem: Environmental > Aquatic > Freshwater > Lake | place: USA: Michigan | collected 2013-07-16 | reverse complement strand
GGCGCAAAATATATGTTCTTCATTGGTGACGATACTGTAATTCCATGGGACGGATTCCATATTCTTCATAAGACTGCCGAAGAAAACCCAGATTCAGTTGTTGCGGGTGTTTACTATATTAAATGTAGCAGCCCAATGATTATGACTCGGACTCCAGACAATCATGTGATCACTGCAAACGTTGACCCAGGTCAAATCTATGAAGCATGGCAAACAGGTATGGACTGTATGTTGATCCCTGTCAGTATTCTAAAGAAAATGAAAGAAGCAGAACCAGACCTACCATTCTGCGTCATCGCAAATGGCATTGAAGATATTCCGTTTATTGGTGAGGATAACTTCTTTGTTCATCGTCTGAGAAAACACGGTGTCAAACTACTTGTAAATACTGATGTTCAGTGTCTGCACATGGATATGGCAACAGGTAAATATACTGCACACCCAAGTGTTGATCTACGTAAATACTATACAAATGTCAAACCAACTGGTGAATTGACCTTTGAAGATAAAGCATTTATTGACCAACGTTGGATGTCAAGATTGCCAGCAGGTTCTGGTGCACCGCAATCAACCGAAACTAAACCATGGCTTCCAGGCGAAGATATTCCTACACTGATTCAGCATATTAAGGATCCAGTTGGAGTTGAGATTGGTACTGCCGAAGGCTTCACGACAACATATCTACTTGAAAAAGTGCCTGGATTGAGTCTTATCGGTATTGATCCATATGCTGACTACCTAGATTGGGACGGCCGTTATATTGATAACAGTCACATTGGCTATCAACAACTTCTAGCCAAAACAGATAAATTTGGATTGGCATATAATCACATTCGTGAAACTTCAGATGATGCAGCCGAATTGATTGAAGATAATTCACTTGACTTTATCTTTATTGACGGTCTCCATACATATGAACAAGTATTAAAAGACTGTGAAAACTACTATTCAAAACTTAAAGATGGTGGTATTTTTATCGGACATGATTATAATAAAATTGAAGGTGTGAATAAAGCAGTTGGTGAATTTTCTACAAAAGTTGGAAAACCTGTTGCAACTGCAAATCAAGACCTTTGGTATTGGGTAAAATAAGGAGAACAATATGACATTTAATATAAGACTTACTGGAATTTATACACCGCCGCCACCAGAAACACGCAATCTTGGATATGTTGAAGTTGACTATGATGGCAACATCTATCAATGGCAACTGTATATTCCAAATGATGTTGACTTATCAACATACGTTGAAGCGGCGGCTGATCGTGTAAAAGCAGAGATTGATACTAAAGAGGCTGAATGGGCTGCTGCACCAAAGTCAAGAACAATTGAAGATCCATTTGGTGACGGATGGTCAACAGTTGATATTCAAAAAGAAGAAATTGTAAAACCTGAAATTCCAGATTATTATGCAAAGCGCCGTGATGCATACCCGCCGATGGGTGAACAACTTGGTGCAATCTTTAAAGGTGTAGATTCAGCAGACTTTCAAACATTGTTAGCGCAAATTCAAGCAGTCAAAGAAATGTATCCTAAGCCGTCTTAAGTTAATATAAATACTTAATAAATGATAGGAGAATGTTATGGCACAACCGACAACAAGAACTGAGTTTAAAGAGTGGTGCCTACGTAACAAGTATACTACTTGGTATTTTTCTATTATTGATAAAGCTATTGAACGTAATTGGGATTCTGATAACATTGATTTTTATGTTGAAAAACATCATTCTATACCAAAATCTTTTGGCGGATCAAATGATGATATTGTTACATTAACTGCAAGAGAACATTTTATATGTCACATATTGCTCACAAAAATGCTTGTTGGCGATAAAAAGTCTAAAATGGTTTGGGCAGTTATGTGTATGAAAGGTAAATCTAATAGATACATTAACAGTAGATTGTATGAGAATGTAAAACAGCATATTAAACATTCTGAATATTCAAAAACAAAAATGTCAGAAACAAGAATTAAAAATGGTACATTTGTTGGAAAAAATAATCCAATGTATGGTAAAAAAGGGATTCTTTCTCCACATTATGGTGTAACTCAAAGTGAAGAACATAAAGAAAAAAGACTTAGTAAAATCAGAGGTCGTGTGCAAAGTGAAGAAGCTAAAATAAAAATGTCGACTAATAGACCTAAAGGTCCAAGTGGTAAAAAATGGTTTAATAATGGTGTTTTAGAAACATTTGCATTACATGAAAATAAACCCAATGATTTTATTTTTGGTAGATTAAAGAGGGCAGTATAATGGCAATACCTACAACAAGAAGTCAATTCAAAGAATATTGCCTACGTAAATTAGGTAAACCAGTTATTGAGATTAACGTAGATGATGATCAAGTCGAAGATCGTATTGATGAGGCTTTACATTATTGGTATGATTATCATTTTGATGGAACCGAAAGAACATATTATAAGTATCAGATCACAAATCAAGACATATCAAATAAGTATATTACAATACCAGAAAACATCATTGGTGTTGTGAGTATTTTTGATTTATCATCAAGTCTTTCTACTGGATCTGGTATGTTCAATGTTCAATATCAATTTGTTCTCAATAATCTATACGAATTAGTCAACTTTGAATTCCTCCATTTTTATATGGCAATGGAACATATTCAATTTATGGAACAAATGTTAGTTGGAAAACAACCAATTCGTTATAATAGAAATGTTAATAAACTTTACATTGATACTAACTGGGAACGACTAGCAGTTGGTAGTTATATCATTGTTGAGGCATATCAAATTGTTGATCCAACAACTTATGCTGAGGTCTGGAAGGATCGTTGGTTACAGAATTATGCAACTGCTAAGATCAAATACCAGTGGGGTTCAAATCTTACCAAGTTCTCTGGCATGCAACTTCCTGGCGGTGTTCAATTCAACGGTGAAAAGATTCTTGGTGATGCCCAAGAAGAACTTACAAAGATGGAACAAGAAATGATATCGTCATATTCCTTGCCCGTATACGATATGATCGGCTAGTAGATACATGAAATCCTTTAAAACATTCATATTGGAAGCTAAAGAAGGAATTGGATTAACAGTATTTGATATTGATGATACATTATTCCATACATTTGCCAAAATTAAAGTGATGAAAGACGGAAAAGAAGTTGAGTCTTTAACCAATCAAGAATTTAATGTTTATAAATTAAAAGACGGCGAGACATTTGATTTTGGTCAGTTTAAAGATGCTGAAAATTTTAGAAAAACATCTAAGCCGATCACTAAGATGATCAACAAGGCTAATGCCATTATCGCTAATGCAAATAAAGCTGGATCCAAAGTTATAATTATGACTGCTCGTGCTGATTTTGATAATAAAGAAACATTCTTACAGACATTCAAAGATCATGGTATGGATATTAGCAATGTTTATATTGAACGATCTGGCAATTTTGGCTCTAATAACTCTAGTGCAAAGAATAAGAGATTTTTATTTCATAAGTATCTTAGAGGCGGTAAGTTTGCTCGTGTAAGATTTTTTGATGATGCTATGTCCAATATTACAATGTTCAAGGCACTAGAAAAGCAGTATCCAGATATTAGTTTTGAAGCATATCATGTTCAACCTGATGGGTCAGTTAGGAAAGTTTAATGGCTACTAATTTCTATTTCAATAACTTTACAAACTCAGGTGAACAGAACCTTATTGAGGATCTGATCATTGAGTCAATTCGTGTTTATGGTCACGATCTTTGGTATATTCCAAGAACGTTAGTTGCCAAAGATGATTTGTTAAATGAAGATGACTTATCAACATTTACCAAAGCATTCATGATTGAAGCTTATATTAAGAACGTTGATAGCTTTGGTGGTGACGGTGACTTCCTATCTAAGTTTGGTTTGAGAATCAGTGATACAATTACATTTACTATTTCAATGAGAAAATTTGCTCAGGATGTTGCTTTATATGATGAACAGATTCGACCAAATGAAGGTGATTTAATTTATTTCCCATTAAATCGTAAAATGTTTGAAGTACAATTTGTTGAGCATGAAGCAATCTTTTATCAGATGGGTCAGTTACAGACATATGATCTACGTTGTGAACTATTTGAATATTCACAAGAACGATTTACTACTGGTGTTCTTGAGATTGATACATTGTTTAATTCATATGTTCTTACATCAAACTCTGCTATTGCTAATGTTGAGGCATTTGATGCAATGGCCGATAACTTTACTATTGAAACAGTTGCAGATTCTATTATTGACTTCAGTGAACTGAATCCGTTTGGGGAGCAAAATTATTAATGTTTGGTAATCAATTCTATAATGAGACAACTCGACGTTACGTAGCAGTATTTGGTACTCTATTTAATACTATTAAAATAGCTCGTAAAAATAATGCAGGATCAACAATTCAAACAATGACTGTCCCTATTAATTATGGACCTATGCAAAAGTTTTTAGCAAGACTTGAACAAGATCCAAGTTTGACAGCACCACAAATTACATTACCAAGAATGACATTTGAGATGACTAGTATGTCTTATGATCCTTCTCGCAATTTAACACCAATGAATACTTATTCTAAAAATATCACTAATAATGATGCATCGTTTAATACATCATACACTCCAGCTCCTTATAACATTACATTTCAATTAAATATTATGACTAAGTTTCAAGAAGATGGTACAAAAATTATTGAGCAAATTCTTCCATTCTTTAAACCAGACTTTACACCTAGTGTTAAATTATTAGACAATATTGATGAATATTTTGATATTCCAATTGTATTGGATAATATTTCAATGGAAGATACCTATGAAGGATCGTTTGAACAAAGACGTGCATTGATTTGGACACTTACTTTTACAATGAGAGCTTATTATTTTGGTCCATCAACCCAAAAGAAAATAATCAAATTTGCAAAAACAAAACTATATTCTAGTCTTGATTCTAATACAGCAGTTCAAATAGTCAATGTTCGACCTGGGCTTACTGCAAATGGATTGCCTACTACAAATATTAATAATACAGTAGCATATGCAAACATCAACTTTGAAGATGATTGGGATTATATTGTACAAATAACGAATGGCCCGTAAGAATGAGTGATGATATTGCAAGACATCTTGGATTAACTCCAATGTCAGAAATTATGGATGCTGAAATTATTGGTGTTGAACCACCAAAAAAGCAAGTTATAATTCCTGAAGATACAACAGAAGCTGACAGAGATTATAAGTATGCTCGAGATAATTTCTATAATGTGATTGAAAAAGGCACACAAGCTTTAGAAGATCTTTTAGATGTTGCAAGTCAATCACAACATCCAAGAGCATATGAAGTACTTGCCACAACTATGAAAACATTGATTGATGCCAATAAGGATTTAGTTGAACTTTCACGAAAGAAAAATGAAGAACAAGCACCTAAATCAGAAGGTGGTAAGGTTACTAATAATCTTTTTGTTGGATCAACAGCTGAACTTCAACAGATAATGAGAACTCTAAATGACAAATCTGGCTGATAGAGGTTATAATGGTAATACCAATCTTAAAAAGAAAGGTGTTTCTATTGAATGGGATCATGATAAACTTCAAGAATATTTAAGATGTGCTCGTGACCCAAAATACTTTGCACAAAAATATATTAAAATTGTTCATGTTGATCATGGATTAATTCCTATTGATTTATATGATTATCAAGAAGAAATTATTGACAAAATTACAAACGGCCGCCGAGTCGTAGTGAATACATCTCGTCAGGCTGGTAAAACCACAACTGCGGTTGTTGTGATTCTTCATTACATTCTATTCAACGATCATAAGACTGTTGCTCTATTGGCAAACAAAGGTGATGCAGCTCGAGAGATTCTTGAACGAATTAAAATTGCTTTTGAAGCATTACCAAAATGGTTACAACAAGGTGTAATTGAATGGAATAAAGGTTCTGTTGAATTTGAAAATGGTTGTAAGATTCTTGCATCTGCTACATCAGGTTCTGCAATCCGTGGTAAGTCTATCTCATTTCTTTATATTGATGAAACTGCATTTGTTGAAAACTGGGATGAGTTCTTTGCTTCGGTTTTTCCAACCATTTCATCTGGTAACACAACCAAGATTCTATTTACATCAACACCAAATGGTTTAAATCACTTTTATAAAACGTGTGAAGGCGCTAAGAATGATGTAAATGGATATGAATATGTTGAAGTTCCTTGGCAACGAGTTCCTGGTCGTGACGAGACTTGGAGAAAAGAAACTCTGGCTGCTATGGATCATGACCTTCAAAAGTTTGCCCAAGAATTCTGCTGTGAATTCCAAGGTTCATCTGGTACTCTTATCACTGGTTCTAAATTAAAATCATTGGTTACTAAAATACCATTGTTTGATAAAACCGGTATTAAAATGTATGAGCACGCAATTCCTGAACATATGTATGTTTGTGTTGCTGACGTATCACGAGGTAAAGGATTAGACTATTCGGCATTTCAAATTATTGATGTAACAGAAATGCCATATAAACAAGTGTGTACATTTCGTGATAATCTTATTACACCACTAGATTATGCGGAAGTTATTTTTAGAACATGTAAAGGATATAATGAAGCTTCTATTTTAGTTGAAATTAATGATATTGGTCAACAGGTCATTGAATCTATACTTTATGATTTTGAATATGAAAATGTTCTTTATACAACAAACAATGGCCGTGCTGGTAAAATGATATCTACCGGTGGAAAAAGTCAAGAACTTGGGATTAGAACTACAAGATCAGTGAAATCAGTCGGTTGTAGTGTTCTTAAATTATTAGTAGAACAAGATCAATTGCTTGTTAATGATTTTGATACAATTAAAGAACTATCCACATTCTCTAAAAAGGCAAATAGCTTTGAAGCAGAATCTGGATGCCATGATGATATGGTAATGTGTTTAGTTTTATTTGCTTGGTTATCAGATCAAAAATATTTTAGAGAAATTACAGATATTAATACTTTGGCTAAATTGAGAGAAAGAACCAATGATGATTTGGATGCTGAAATGTTGCCATTTGGGTTTCACGAAACAGGGCATGATGAACCGTTAATTATTGATGTTGTGGAAGATAATTGGTTGCGTTTTTAACCCATTTCAATATTTTATAAATATATAATAAGAATAGGTATTAGAATCTTACACATTAACAATTATAAGGGAGAAATGACATGGCTTTTCAAATAAGTCCAGGCATTAATGTAAGTGAATTTAATTTAACCACAGTTGTTCCTGCAGTAGCATCCACTCAAGGTGGTATTGCTGGTGTATTTAGCTGGGGTCCAGTAAATGAACGAGTGTTAGTGACATCGGAAACAGATCTAGTTAATACATTTGGTAAACCAACTGCTAATAACTACGAAACATTCTTTACAGCGGCTGACTTCTTAGCTTATTCAAATCAACTATATGTTGTTCGTGTAGCGCCAAACACCTCATTCAATGCAGGTGCTAGTAACACACAAATTTTGACTGCAACAGCAGCAGAGGCAAACACATCTATTCCTCAAATTATTGCTAGATACCCAGGTGTTCTAGGAAATAGTCTTAAGGTTTCAGTCTGTCAAAATGCTAATGTATATAGTTCTGCTATTGCTAATGTTAATATCAACACAGGTTCAATCACTGCAAATACTTCAGAATGGGCACAGTTGGTTGGTGGTGATATTCTAACCGTAGGAAATACTTCAATTGGTTTTCAGGATTTAGTTGTTGCCGCTACACCTACTACTATTACTGTAACATTTACAAGTAAATATACACTGTCATCTAATTTAGCAACATCTCCAGCTAATAGAAAATGGGCATATTATAAGAACATAGCAAAAACTCCTGCTGCAAATTCTGTTCACATTGCAATTGTTGATGAAGATGGTGATATTAGTGGTGTTGCTGGTACTGTTCTTGAAATATATGAACAGGTGAGTGTTGTTTCATCAGCTAAAAAATTGGATGGATCATCTAATTTTTACAGAAACATTATTAATAATAGAAGTAAATGGGTTTATGCAACTGGCAATACTATTGTAACTACCGGTGTTGCTGCTTATTCATCATTAAGTGGTGGTGTTAGTGGTGATGAAAAGAGTGTAACTTTAGGTGTTCTTACTGCCGGTTATGACAAGTTTGTTTCACCACAGGATGTTGACGTATCATTTATTCTTGCAGGTAAACCAAGGGAAGGCACCATTCAGACTGGTGTTGCTAACTATATTATTGATAATATCTGTGAAATTCGTAAAGATTGTATGGCATTTATTTCACCATCTGCAAATAATGCTAATAATGTTCTTAGTACCGCAGGCAATGAAGTAGATGATATGATTGCATTTAGAAATGCTCTATCATCAAGTTCATATGCTGTTATGGATACTGGTTATAAGTATCGCTACGATCGCTACAATGACGTATATCGTTATACACCAATGAATGGTGATATTGCTGGTCTTCTTGCAAGAACTGCTCAGGAAAAGGATCCATGGTATTCACCAGCTGGTTACAATCGTGGTAAACTAAAGAACGTTGTTAAATTGGCATTCAATCCAAATGCTGCACAACGTGATATTCTTTACCCTGCAGATATCAATCCAGTAATCAGTGAAGGTGGTCAAGGTACCTTATTGTTCGGTGATAAAACACTTATTGGTAACAACAGTGCATTTGATCGTATTAATGTGCGCCGTCTTTTCATTGTTCTTGAAAAAGCAATTGCTGAAGCAGCTAAAACAACACTGTTTGAATTCAATGATGCATTTACTCGTGCACAGTTCAAGAATATAATTGAACCATTTCTACGTGATGTTCAAGGCCGTCGTGGTATCTATGACTTCAAGGTAGTATGTGATGATACTAATAATACACCAGAAATAATTGATACTAACCAGTTCGTCGGTGACATTTATATCAAACCTGCTCGTTCAATTAATTATATTCAATTGAACTTTGTGGCTGTTGGTACTGGTGTTGCATTTAATGAAATTATTGGTCAAGTTTAATAGTTAAATAAAGGAGAAAAAAGATGGCGTTTAATATAAACGAAATGAAAGCTTCCTTGACCGGTGGTGGTGCTAAATCAACACTCTTTCAAGTTTCTATTACAAATAAAATTGACACTAGTGCTGATGCTTTAGTACCATTTATGGTTCATGCTGCTCAGTTACCACAATCTCAGCTTGGCATTTATGAACTGCCGTATATGGGAAGAAAAATCCCATTGGCTGGTGACAGAGTATTTGAACCATGGACCGTTTCAGTATATAATGATGAAAACTTTGCTATCCGTAATCGTATGGAACAGTGGATGAATGCAATCAATAGTCATACTGGAAATCTACGTCTTACAAATTCAAGTAGCCCTGCTGATTATAAATCACAAGCATTTATTACTCAATTTGGTAAAACTGGTAGAGCTTTGCGTACTTATAAGTTTGAAGGCATTTTTCCAACTGTGTTGAGTCCAATTGTAATGGATTGGAATAATACTGATAGTATTGAATCCTATGAAATTACATTCCATTATGATGTATGGACTGTTGAAGGTATCACAGGCGATGCTTCTACAAACGCATAAATATACCAATAGGTAAGGGGTTGACGTCCCTTACCACCTTTTTTATATAAAGATAAGAGATATTACAAAATGGCAACTTTATTTGGTTTTGAGATCAAAAGAAAAGATGAACAAGAATTAAAGTCTTTTGTTGAGAAAGATCTTGATGACGGTGCATTGACTGTTAACTCTGGTGGTATTGCTGGAGGTGCTTATGGTACTTTTCTTGATATTGAAGGAACTGCAAAAACTGAAGGCGAGATAATTACTAAGTATCGTCAAATGGAAATGCATCCTGAAGTATCAAGAGCAATTGATGATATTGTAAATGATGCTATTGTTGTATCAGATACTGATAAAGTTGTTGAACTCAATTTAGATGATACCAAATTGTCTGACAACATTAAAAAACGTGTTGTTGAAGAATTTGAAGAAGCATTAAGATTGCTTGACTTTTCAAATAGAGGTTATGAAACATTCCAACGATTTTATGTTGATGGGCGTTTAAAGTATCATGCCATTATTGATGAAAAGAATCCAAAATTAGGCATTAAGGAATTACGTTACATTGATCCACGCAAACTTCGTAAAATTCGTGAGATCACAAAAACAAAAGATAATAATGCTGATGCTACATTAGTACAAACAAAGAATGAATATTATATCTTTAATGATAAAACATTTGCAACCAAATCAAGTTCTGTAAGTACAACAGATACTACTAAAGGTATTCGGATTGCAAAGGATTCAATCATTGAAGTGACTTCAGGTGTTGTAAATGAAACAAATACATTGGTTTTATCCCATCTGAATAAAGCAATTAAACCATTAAATCAACTTAGAATGTTAGAAGATGCTGCCGTTATTTATCGTTTGGCACGTGCTCCAGAACGTAGAATTTTTTACATTGACGTAGGTAATCTACCAAAATTAAAAGCAGAGCAATATCTCCGTGATATGATGACCAAACATAAGAATCGTCTTGTATATGATGCTGCAACTGGTGATATACGTGATGATCGCAAACATATGACGATGCTTGAAGACTTCTGGATGCCTCGCCGTAATGGAGAAAAAGGTACAGAGATCACTACACTTCCAGGCGGTGCCAATCTTGGTGAGATGGATGATGTTCTATATTTCCAAAAGAACCTATATAAAGCACTGAATGTTCCTATCACTCGCATGGAATCAGAAACAGGATTTTCATTAGGTAGATCAAATGAAATTTCAAGAGATGAAGTTAAATTCAGTAAGTTTATTCGTCGTCTCCGTGCTCGTTTCTCAATGTTGTTTGATGAAATTCTAGAGAAGCAATTGGTTCTTAAGAATGTTATGACCATTGAAGAATGGAAAGAGATTAAGAATAAAATTCGTTATGACTTTCAAGAAGATAACCATTTTGAAGAACTGAAAGAGCAAGAGATTCTTACTCAGAGACTTCAGACATTACAAGCTATTAATGATTATGTTGGTGTTTACTATTCTAAAAAATGGGTGCGTAAAAATATTCTTCAACAAACCGACGAAGATATTGAAGAAATTGATGAGGATATTCAAGAGGAACAGGATACTAATCCAGAACTTGAGGATACTCCACCACCGCCTCCACAACCCACACCAGTTAAAATTGTGAAATAGATAAATACATTATAAATATAAAAGGAATTTAAAACATGTCAGTTGAAGATATTATTCAAGCATCATTTGATAGCAACCCAGTTGAAGTTGGAAATGCTTTTAATAATGCTATTAAAGATAAAATGATGAGTGCTATTGCGGCACGTCGAGAACAACTATCTATGAGTATGTATGGCGACGATGATGAAGAATCAGACGTATACGCTGATGATGAGGATGAAGATTTAGACAACTCAGATACAGAGGAATACGAAGATGAAGACGCTTAAGGACATCATCAAAGAAGCTACATTAGAGCAATTGCCTCGTCGCACCAAAGCTTTTGTTGATAAACATGTTGTACAAAAAACTGATTATCCAGTTGATGTTGAAGATCAATTTACTGCTAAAAAACTTAAAAAAGATAAGACAAAACTTGCCTCATTCCATGATGGTGAGGATGCTTCTGTATATGAAGAAGTTGAACAGATCGATGAGCTTTCGCCAAACACCTTAAAGAGTTATGCTGCAAAATCTTACAATCAAGCAAACGCACTCGTGAAGCAATCGCTATCAGACCAGCCAAAGAGTGTTCAAAAGGCATCAACCGCAGCCTTTAAGCGCCGTAGCGCAGGAATTAAAGCAGCAGGACGTCGCCTTGGTTCAGATGAAATGAAGAAAATTCACTCTGATGTTGTTCGTGAAGAAGTTGATCTTGATGAAGGTGTTTCAAATCTTTCAGATGCAAGACTTAAGTTTCATGTTTTAAAT
>Ga0181349_1001030_pt1 | contig 11956 bp, 13 predicted proteins | sample Su13VDMM110SD_FD_130106 | JGI IMG/M metagenome (GOLD analysis project Ga0181349, IMG submission 130106) | Freshwater viral communities from Lake Michigan, USA - Su13.VD.MM110.S.D | ecosystem: Environmental > Aquatic > Freshwater > Lake | place: USA: Michigan | collected 2013-07-16 | reverse complement strand
TCCCGGCTTGCTCAAGCGTTGGTATAGCGAACGCAAAGACATGCAGAAAAAAGCCCGAGAGTACGAAGGCAAGGACGAGGTGCAGTTTGAATACTGGGACAAGCGCCAGCTGGTCAAGAAGATTAACTTAAACAGCTTGTATGGTGCTATCTTGAATGCCGGTTGCAGATTCTTTGACAAGCGCATCGGTCAATCAACCACCCTAGTAGGTCGCAGTATTGCCAAGCACATGGATGCACATGTAAATGAATGCATCACTGGCGAATATGACCACTCGGGTAAAAGTATCATTTACGGCGACACAGACTCATGTTACTTCAGTGCTTGGCCCATGCTAGAGAAAGAAGTCAAGGAAGGCCGGATGGAATGGTCCGCGGAGACCTGTATCGCGCTATACAACTCCATAGCAGATCAGGTGAATGAATCATTTCCGAGCTTCATGGAACAGGCATTTCATTGCCCAAGAGAGATGGGATCTGTGATCCGTGGTGGTCGAGAGATTGTGGCCAGAACTGGATTGTTCATCACCAAGAAGCGTTATGCTGTGTTATACATCGACAAAGAGAACAAGCGTGTGGATGTGAATGGCAAGCCGGGCAAGGTCAAAGCCATGGGGCTAGACTTGAAAAGATCAGATACTCCTGTGATAATTCAGGAATTCTTGAGCGAAATTCTAAATAAGGTACTAACAGGAACACAGAGAGAAGAGATCGTGGCACGTATCAGAGAGTTCAAATATGTATTCATGGAGCGGCCCGGATGGGAGAAGGGCAGTCCCAAGCGTGTGAATAACTTGACCAAGTACAGGAAAGAAGAAGAACGACTGGGCAAAGCCAACATGCCCGGACATGTGCGAGCAGCAATGAACTGGAACAATCTACGCAGGATGAACTCCGACAATTACAGCATGCAGATCGTAGATGGTATGAAGACTATCGTGTGCAAGCTCAAAGGCAATGCGTTGGGATGGACCAGTATTGGCTATCCCACAGACGAGATGCATTTGCCGCAATGGTTCAAGGACTTGCCGTTTGATGATGGCGAGATGGAAGCCACTGTGGTAGATCAGAAGATTGACAATCTCTTGGGTGTGTTGGGATGGGATTTAAAGTCCAGTACCAATACAGAAAACACATTTACTAGTTTATTTTCTTTTGAATGACACTCAGCCAAATTGTACAATTTAAAAATCAAATAGACGGCCTACGTGTTGATCCAGTTGGCAGTGAATTCGTACGACATCTTGAAGATATACTGCATCATGTGAGCAGCAACGAGATACGTGCGGAATCAGACATACGGAATGTTGAGCAGGATCTTGCCGTAGTAAAGCAGTCAGTTGATGCATTCCGAAACTCGTTCGCTAATGTGTCAAGGTCTTTGCAACACATGATTGAATCAAGAGACTCTGGCATGTATGATCACAGCATGCGAGTATATCAAGAAGAATTTTCACAAGATACCGTGGAACATATTCTCAATCGAGGGTTACCGATTGACCAACATAGCGAAAACATCTTATTAGCTAGAGTGAAAAGTTATGCCGATTGGAGATTGCCCGGCATGATCATCCGACCTGCCAAACAAGATTACATAGACAGCATGGTAGCATTGGATCCATTGTATATAGTGGATCATGACGTTGGATTGCTTGAGCCGGCAAAGGAAAGATATCTACCCGAATACCAACGTCGCTTGCGCTTGTACACCATAAACGATTGTGTCAGGCGACCCATATTCAAAAACTTTCCTGAGAATCAGTTTGGATTGATCTTTGCTTACAACTACTTCAACTACAAACCACTGTCGGTGATCAATGACTATCTAGCAGAGATGTACCAACTGCTGCGACCCGGTGGCATGTTGATCTTTACCTACAACAACTGCGACCTATGGCATTGTGTGTCATTTGCCGAGAAGAATTTCATGTGTTATACCCCGGGTGTAAAGATATGGAATTTGGCACGTGATCACGGATACACAGTAACCTTTGAACACAACGGGTTGCTGGATGCCAAATGGATAGAGTTAAAGAAGCCTGGTGAGATCACCAGCATAAGAGGCGGTCAGTCATTGGCCAAAATAGTTGTGGGTCTGTAAAAAAACCTATATACTATACACAATACAAGGAGATTAGTATGAAAGATTATCTATTAGATTTAGTTGAACACACATATGACCTAGGCTGTATCAGCTTGGTCAAGATTGTAGGAGACACTAGCACCACCAGCATGAGCGGCTTAGCCGAGGACTTGAGTGTGGTAGTACAAGCGGATTTTAAAAATCCTGTGGCCGAGTTTATTGGAACATTTGGCATGCCCAATCTTGGCAAACTCAAGACCTTGATCAACTTGCAAGAGTATCGCGAGGATGCCACATTGACTATCACCAAGCGAACAACTGGTGAGCCGGATGGCATCAACTTTGAAAACAAAGCAGGCGATTTCCGCAATACCTATAGATTCATGGCGAGTGAGATCGTGAATGACAAACTCAAGACAGCCAAGTTTAAAGGTGCAACATGGCATGTGGAATTTGAACCCACCAATGCTGCTATCCAGCGACTGAAGTGGCAGATGACTGCCAATGCCGAAGAAGCTAACTTTACTGTGAAGATTGAAAACGGCGATCTGAAATTGTTCTTTGGTGATCACTCCACACACGCTGGCAACTTTGTGTTCCATCCCGGTGTAAAAGGCTCACTCAAACGTGCGTGGGCTTGGCCTGCGGCACAGGTGCATAGCATCCTGAGTCTTACTGGAGACAAAGTCATGCGCATCAGCGACGACGGTGCTGCACAGATCACCGTGGATTCGGGTATCGCAGTTTATAACTACATCTTGCCAGCACAATCAAAATGATCAAGAATGTTTATGGCAGTGGTCCATATCTAACCACTTTAAACAATGGTGCGACCAACTACATGAACAATTTCAGCGGCGCACAAGGGCTGGGTAACATGCAGTTTAATACCACAAATCAACGCATCGAAGTGTGGGATGGACAAATGTGGCAACCTATGCAGATGACCGATGTGAGTGTGAGTCTAACACAAGATGCCGTGGATGCCATAGGCTGGGTAAATCAAAAGCGTGTGGAAGAACACAAAATAAAAGAATTGGCCGAACGGCATCCTGCTGTGGCTGATCAGTTGGCAGCAGTACGCGAAGCTGAAGAAAAACTACGCATGACAGTAGAATTGGTCAAGATATGACACAAGACAATCTCACTGCCAAGCAGAATGACTATGCTGTGTTCTTGCCGGCACAAACCGAGTAACCAATGATAGAAGCCAATAATAGTGGATCAAATGTCAATATTGAAAATCTAAAAGGATTACTTATGATTGACTTTTTAGAAGGGCAAGTTCCCGATGCTTGGCTCGACCGAAATAAACATAAGATTAACTTTGATCAGTTTCATAGCATAGTGGTTGCAAACTATGAACTTATGCTAGACGGAAGTGATATAATCCAACATAATTTGCTAGTTGATTACGCCTGGACAAATTTTGTTCCAAAAATGCTGTTGCCCATGTTGGAATATGCTAGAGGTTATAAAACACATTCCTGGTTGCAATCTCATTTGAACGACAGAAGTTTTTTGATGTTAACCCCCGAAAGTATGCAGCATCATGTGGAATCAATGGTGCCACATGTGACTGATTGGTTAGTTGTCGGCGGCGGCTGGCAAATGTGTTGTCATAACAGACCATTGGGGTTTTATTCTTTGAAAACCATGCCTTATAATTTTTATATCACTGATTGGTCAATGATAGGCAAAAAAGTTGCCCAACCACCGGGTTCTTTGGAACATATTAAAAACGACAATCTCATTTGGGTTGATCATACTAATAATCTATTCCAATTAAAAAGAGATGAAATAACATGACCCAAGACAATCTCACTGCCAAGCAGAATGACTATGCTGTGTTCTTGCCAGCCATCTCTGGATTCTATGCCACTTTTGTGGGCAAGCAAAGAGATCCTGTGAATGGTCCTTATGTGGATCCTGCTAGAATGCCCACAGGCATACCGGACATGGAACAACTGAACTGGCTCAACAGCCAGAAAGCATTGTTTCCCTACCGGTGGAGCCTGTATTCAGGTGGGCATGCTAACCTAGACTTGAACAAGCAAGACTGGTCGGAGGACATGGTTCGCAATCGTGAGCCGGGTACATTCATGCTAGGCGATTCTGGTGGATTCCAGATTGCCAAGGGCTTGTGGGAAGGTGACTGGAAAGCCAACTCTGGCTGTGCCAAAGCACAAAAGAAACGTGAGTCAATTCTCAATTGGTTAGACAATATTTCTGATTATTGCATGACCCTGGATATTCCAACCTGGGTCATACACGATAAAAAGGCCAGCAAGGCTTGCCAGATCACCACGTTGCAAGAAGCAGTTGATGCAACCAAGTTCAACAACGAATACTTCATGCGGCATCGCAAAGGTGTTCGCAATGGTGGCACCAAGATTTTGAATGTGTTGCAAGGCGACAATCACACATCAGCAGATGCTTGGTATGAAGAGATGAAACACTTTTGTGATCCAGCTATCTATCCGGACACACACTTTGATGGATGGAGCATGGGCGGGCAGAACATGTGTGATGTACATCTTGTGCTCCGACGTCTAGTCGCTTTGCGATATGACAATCTCTTGCAAGAAGGTGTGCATGATTGGATGCACTTCTTGGGCACTAGCAAATTGGAATGGGCTGTGCTACTAACTGCCATCCAACGTGCGGTGAGAAAGCATGTGAATCCTGCTTTTACCATCAGCTTTGATTGTGCCAGTCCGTTCTTGGCCACTGCCAATGGGCAGGTGTATCACGAGATTGATACCACGCACAACAGCAAATGGTCTTATAGAATGAGCCCCATAGCTGACGACAAGAAGTACAGCACAGACACACGCCCATATGGACAGGCTGTGGTAGCAGATGGCTTGGTCAATCACTTCGATGAAAGCCCGATCAGCCAGCACTTGACCATGAAGGACATCTGTATCTACAAGCCCGGTGATCTAAACAAGATCGGTAAAGAAGGCAAGACATCGTGGGACTCATTCTCATATGCATTGCTGATGGGGCATAATGTTTGGACACACTTGGAGTCGGTACAACGTGCCAATCGTGAATACGATTCTGGTACCAAATGGCCACGCATGCTGTGGAATGAGAAAGGCGATCATGCTCGATTCCATGACATCGTGGAAGCTATCTTTGCTGCTCCAACCAAACAAGACAGCATGGACATCATCGAGCACTACAACAACTACTGGATGGATGTGGTGGGCACACGTGGCTTCAAAGGCAAAAAGGCCATGAACGCCAGGACACAATTCAATGCTCTATTTGACATGGTTGAGGTTGACATTGATCCTGAAGATCAGTTAAACTTACAAGCATTACAACAACTTGAACAGGATCAGGTATGAACCGAGAAGGTCATGAAAACACCAAGTTCTTTTACGGAACTGAAGTAGAACACACACCAGCATTTGGAATGCCCACATTGTTTGTGGTTGGCGTTCAAGAACAGGAATGGATTGGGCATCACTTGAATGGGCGGGGTCATATCTACTTTGGTGCTAATCAAAGTTTCCCCAATCCACATATTAACGATGCCGGTGCCTGGTGTCTGTGGGAGAGCATGATCCGGCCATTCTTAGATAGAGATTATCTATGCACCCTGGACATAGATGTTCGATGCGTGGAAGGCTTGGTAGAATCCAGCCTGATTGAATATCGCAACTTCATTCCCATGATCTCGGTCAAGATGCCTTACATACGGCAACTGGGCTACAACGCCACACTCAAACTGGATGACAAAGATTTTGCTGCTACCAATCCAGGCGTTTGGTGCCACAGCATACATGACTTACAAAATTGGGATCACTTCACTGACTGGTCTAAATATACCAAGGACGAAACACTATGAATCAACGAGAACAAATATTACTAGAACAACGCAAGCGAGTTCGTGATCACGCAGATCGCAAAATCTGGGTCACATTCTGCAAAGAAGGTATCCATAAATATCCAGCCGCGGCTACAGATCCTGCCCTGGCCACCAGAGATGAATATGATGTATCGTTCCTTGCTAATCCTCACCGTCACATGTTTCATTTCAGGGTGTGGATCGATGTGTTCCATAATGACAGGGACATCGAGTTCATCCAGTTCAAGCGATGGCTCAAGAATCTGTATCGTGATAGCACTCTGAGTCTCGATTACAAAAGCTGCGAAATGATGGCGGATGATCTTTACGATCAGATTGCTGCAAGATATCCAGACCGAGCAATCTGGATTGATGTGTCCGAGGATGGTGAGAACGGCGCATCTATACAATACAATCTCGCCCAACCTGCCCACTCAATCAAATTCTAATAGGAAACAACATGGCAAAAATCACATTCCGTTCTAACCCCCGTGTAACTGAGATCTTCAATGATCTCGAGCAGTACGAGGAGTTCTGCAAGGACTACGGATATCGGTACAACGAGGCGGATCTCTACAACTTCAAGAGCTACGCATGGCAGCAATACACCAAATACACACAAGGCAAGAACGCCAAGAACATGTGGTGGGAAGACGCTCGTAGATTGGCCGGTCACCGCGCATGACCCATGTGTTTTTCGTTCCTGGAATGTTTGGAACTACAATAGAATATGTACTAAGAACATTTTCTCAGGAGTATGACTCTATCAATAGAGTCATACTCCCCGACGGAAGCATGCACAGCTACAACAAAGAACTGCATATCTTTCAAGAAGATATGCTAACGAATTTAAAAAAAATACAGCACAATTCTATAACAACTCCTATATATCCTTTTAAAACTCTGCACCTGCCAGAGATATTGGATTATCACAATCCATACCTAGGAGAAAATAGTCGATCAATTTTGATGTATGCCAATAATTTAAGATCCGCAGAACTTAACGTATTATTCCAATATCATAAAGTGTGCATAGGATTAGATCAAGGATTAGATATTTTTTGTGATAGCAATAGCCATAATATAACCCAATGGAATCCGGCATACAAACATTGGAAAGAAATGCAAACATGGGAACTGCGAGAATGGTTCAGTTTGTTCTATGTAGAATGGATACAGGAATGGATCCAATCACAATATCAGGTGCCCGAAGACTTCTTAAAGATCATCAACACAGACCTGTTGTATGATACAGAACCAACACTGATTAAAATAATCAATCATTGTGGGCTTACGCTAGACGGAGATCTCAGTTCCTTTGTCACAAAATGGCAACGGGCCCAACAATATATCGTGGATGAATTTGGTCTATTAGATCTCATAGTTGATTCTACAATCAATCAAAAAGAATTTTCTTGGCAGCCCACGCATGTGATAGCCGAAGCTATAGTACAACAACGATTGCGAACACACAGATATGAGATACGTTGCAACGAGCTTGATATCTTTCCAACAGATGCCAAAACACTTTACAACTTATTAGAAAAATGTTAAACTTCAACAAAGGATCGACACTATGAGAAAACTCTACTACATGGGGCTGGAAAGTTACGAAGCCCGCTACACACTACAACTGACCGAATGGAATCGACGTGTGTTTGACCAACACGATCTTGACGTGGTATATGTGCCCGGACTTACTTTGGATAACAGCCAAAAGATCGTGGTCGGGCAGGTGCTGGATGCACACGGACGCAGCTACTTTGGCATGAGCCAGTTGATGAATCTGGTAAGACTCATGCAACAAGGAGAAGTCACAAATGAAGATGTTATCTACTTTGAAGACATGTTTCAGCCGGGTATCGAATCGTTGCCGTACATACTCAATCAAGTTCCTGCGAACCTGCGTCCTCGTATTTTTGTTCGCTGTCTTGCTCAGTCTATCGATCCCGATGACTTTGTTCATGTGTGGGGGATGGCTAAGTGGATGGGACTTTATGAGAAAATGGTCTGTGAAATGGTTCGAGATAGCGCCGGGGCGGTTCTTGCAACTAATGAAGAAATGGTCATGCACATGAGGGTGGCCGGATGGGATGTGCCTATCTACAATATCTCAGGCTTGGCATTTGGCAAAGAGGAAGTGTTAGAACGCATTGGTGGTGCAGACAACATCCAGCCATTTGCGGATCGCCCACGACGTGTGGGATTTGCCGCGCGGTTTGATCAAGAAAAGCAACCGGGCTTCTTCATGGATCTGATCGAGATGTATGGCGAACTTACTAGTGAGCCATGTGAGTTTGCCATCTATTCCGGCGGCGAGTTACGCAGCAACAACCCAGAGTATGTGACTCGTGCTCGACAGATGGAAGCCGAAGGCAAGCTCAAAATCTACGATAACATCAGCAAGAACGAATACTATGCTCACCTTAATTCAACTCGTGTGCTTTTTAATTGTGCTTTGCAGGATTGGGTTTCAAACACCGTCTCAGAAGCAGATACCCTCGGATGTAATGTGCTGTATCCTGCTTATCGGTCTTTCCCCGAGACTTTTGCAAATGATCCCAACAGGCTTTATGTAGCTTGGTCAATAGATGATGCCTATCACAAGATGCAAAATCTACTAAAAGAACCACATCATAACATGGGCTTGATTAGTGACTGGAACAACGGTACCGTGGATCGTGTAATTGACATCATCCAAGGACGCGGCGAGCAATGGAACCGAGCTGGCACAAGATATCGCGACCATGTGGCACATGAGAAATATCAAGTGGTGAAAGTACAATGAAAGTAGCAGTCACAGGTGCTGCGGGCTACATTGGTGGCCAAGTAGCACTAGCATTGAAGGATGCCGGGCATGAGGTGTTGGGCATTGATCGCAGACCTTGCGCCAAACATCTTACGGAAACATTCGATCAGTTTGTGCAAGCGGACATTGACAGCGATCAAGCCAAAACAAAATTGATACAGTTCGTACCCGCTGCCATTGTGCATTGTGCTGGCACCAGCCTGGTTGGTCCCAGCATCAAGCATCCCAGTGATTACTATCACAACAATGTGATCAAGACTATCCACATGTTGGATATCGTGATGAGTGCCTTGCCCAAGACCAGGATCATCTTCAGTTCCAGTGCAGCAGTATATGGTGAGCCCATCATGACTCCTTGTGATGAAGTGGATCCTTGCGAACCCGTGAGTCCATATGGCGAGAGCAAACGCATGGTGGAACAGATCCTAGAGAGCTATCACCGAGCATACGGGTTGGATTATGTGGCGTTCCGATACTTCAATGCTTGCGGCGCCGATCCCGAGGGCAGACATGGACAAGAGCCCGGTGCCACACACATCATTGCCAGAGTGTTAGAAAGCACTAGAGACAATAAAGAATTTGTGCTGAATGGCATTGATTATCCTACCCCCGACGAAACCTGTGTTCGTGATTATGTGCATGTGGCTGATATCGCCCGAGCACATGTGATGGCGCTGGATTCAAAAGTCGCAGCAGGCGTATATAATCTTGGATCCAACAACGGAACCAGCAACAGAGAAATCATTGATGCAGCACAACGGGTCACTGGCAGTGCTGTGACCGTTCAACTTGGCCAGCCGCGACCGGGCGATCCGCCCATGCTGACTGCCAGTGCTGCTAAGTTTGGCATGGCCGCAGGTCATTGGATACATCATGATCTAGATGATATGATTCGTCATGCATGGGCTTGGTATCGGAAAAAATGACCTACTCGGTTTATCAACACTGGGATCCGCTAAAAGTCTGTGTAGTCGGCCGCAGCTATCCTCCAGAATTTTATTCTTGGATTACTATTCCACATGTACGTGATCTATTTGAAAAAATTGCGATTGAGACCGAAGAAGACTATCAACACATTATAAAAAAATTACAAGAATTTAACGTCAAGGTGTTACGCCCTAGAGTTACTGATTTGGGCATCTATATGAACGAAAAATATATTCCGCCGCCTATGTGCCCTAGAGACAATACATTAATGGTCGGGTCATCTTACTTTGACAATCATAGATTGAACTTTGACCAATTTTATCAAAATGTAAAGAGCAGCAATTGGCCCGAATGTAAGAGTCTTGAAGAATTTTATCATTTGCCAAATTGGATACAGCAAGAATGTACAGAGTTTCATCAACTGGACAAGATTATTGATCATTATTCTTGGTATGACCATATCAATGACCATGTGCGCCAACAAGGTAACAGTATAAAGAATTCTACTAATTTTTGTAAAGTAGTAAACGGTGCTATGGTATCAAGGATAGGACGAGATTTATATTTTGGAACCGAAGAGTACGATCAGGATCAACAACAATTAAAAAAGTTTGTTGACACAGAATTCACTGATAATAGAAATCACATTGTTAACACCGGCGGGCATGCCGATGGAACATACTGTCCGGTTGCTCCTGGTTTGATAATTAGTTTAGAGGATGTGCCTACATACGCAGATACTTTTCCCGGCTGGGAAGTAGTTTATCTTCCTGGACAAAGTTGGAATGCTGTTCAACCGTTCTTAGATCTCAAACAAAAGAATCGAGGCAAGTGGTGGATACCCGGATTTGAACATGATCAATCTGTAATTGATCTAGTAGAAAATTGGTTAGGGCATTGGACGGGATATGTAGAAGAAACGGTGTTTGATGTCAATATGCTAATTATTGATCCTAAAAATGTCATGGTATTCAACTATAACAAACAGGTATTTGATGCATTGGATCGATATAGCATAACCCCACATATAGTTCCATTCCGACATAGATTTTTTTGGGACGGGGGAATACATTGTGTCACCAGTGACCTGCATAGAGAAGGAACAATGCAAGACTTTTTCCCTCATAGAAATAATGTTTGATAAAATATTTGAATTCGAAAAGGCACTGGCCAAATATACTGGTGCTCCTTATGCGATCATGACTGATTGCTGCACCCATGCCATTGAGATGTGCCTGCGGTATGATCGAGTGAGAGGTCTCAAGATGACTCCATTCACCTATCTCAGCATACCAATGACCATGCACAAACTGGGCATTGACTATGTGTATCTGGATGAGGATACGCAGACCTGGGCAGGCGAATACAACTTTGCCTATACCAGGATCTGGGATAGTGCCAGACGACTAGAATCCAACATGTACAAGCATGGGCAGATGCAATGTTTGAGTTTTGGACACACAAAGCCTTTACAAATAGGCCACGGTGGTGCTATACTGCTTGATAACAAGCGAGCCTATGATGTGATGATAAAACAGAGATATGATGGTCGTGACCTAAATATCTCACCCTGGGAGTCACAAAAGACTTTCCAACTGGGTTATCATTATAAACCTGCTGTCGAAGATGCTGTGCGCGGATTAGAATTGCTAGAACAATATCAAACTCAAGCACCTGTGTTTGTGCAGTATCCTGATTTGAGAACTATAACCATTGAGGAATAACATGTCAGAAGAATTCGTGCCAGATCTATTACTATCCGGCAGTGACGAAGAGTTTGTGCCTGTAGAGGGCCAAACATATGTGAAGAAGAAAGCAGGTTCTGCACAGGGCAAATATCTCAGTGCCGCACTACGCGATCGAATGAAAACAGATGGCAAGAGATTCTGGGCCGGAGACAACATTAGCGAGTATTTGGACGAAACCTTAAAGACTCAGCTGATTGACGAAGCAACCCAGGCATTTGAACGAGTGTTGGACTCGTTGCTGATCGATCGCGAGAACGATCCCAATTCTAAAGGCACGGCACACCGCTTGGCCAAAATGTATTACAACGAGATAATGGCAGGAAGATATGAATCACCACCAGACGCAACAGCATTTCCCAACGACACAACAGACCGCTATGAAGGTATGCTGGTGGTGCGTAGTGAGATTCGTAGCATGTGCAGTCATCACCATCAACCTGTTGCTGGCGTGGCTTACATCGGGATCATCGCCGCCCAGAAACTTATTGGATTGTCTAAATATACAAGAATAGCACAGTGGTGTGCTCG
>Ga0181349_1001029_pt1 | contig 11957 bp, 23 predicted proteins | sample Su13VDMM110SD_FD_130106 | JGI IMG/M metagenome (GOLD analysis project Ga0181349, IMG submission 130106) | Freshwater viral communities from Lake Michigan, USA - Su13.VD.MM110.S.D | ecosystem: Environmental > Aquatic > Freshwater > Lake | place: USA: Michigan | collected 2013-07-16 | reverse complement strand
GTGCCGCGCAACGACCAACTGTGCTACTGGGGAATAAACTGGCGCCTCGTAGGGGAGTCGAACCCCTGTATTCCGCTAGACAGGCGGATATAATAGACCGTTATATGAACGAGGCAAAACTTGGTGGAGGCGGTAGGAATCGAACCTACGGTGTTTCTGATGTCACTGATTTACAGTCAGCTGCCTTCGCCGCTCGGCACACACCTCCATAACACACTCTTAGGAATGTGTGTATCGAAGCACACTGTCATCACCACCATTCTTCCACGTCTTACGGCAGATGTGTCAGTCCAGTATGCTTCGATACGATCTGATTTTTAGTCCCACACAAGGGATTCCATCCTAGTCGCCGCCCGTTTACAACTGTTTATCGTGTGTTGCGAGGACCTCGTTTCCTCTACCACGTTGCAGTACTAGCGGGCATTTGGCCTACTTTCTTGCTTGCTAACAGCTCGATGATACTGTTCTACACGTTTCACCTTATTCTGGATCAGTTTTTGAAACTGTTCCTTAGTAAGAGTGTGCGTCACTGTCCATTCTGCTTCTTTAATCTTTTTCTCTATCATCTTTCCTTGCGGAAAACAAAAAACCCCAGGGAGTTTAATCCTGGGGTCCTTGGAGTGGTGTTGTGTATTATTACACTACTGTCCTCCGGGACCCCTGGCAAATCTCTGGTGTGCGATCATAACTTGACAGGCCATTAATCGATAACCAAGAGCAGGCTATTAGGCCTACCTGTTTGGGCATCGTATTAAACTGATGTCTGTTAAATAATTGCATTTGCTTTCTTTTCCTTTTATAGACAACACCCTGCTGTCTATGTTTTAATTATACAGTTATTTAGTTCTCTTGTCAACCTCTATTTGCCGTTTTGGCAAAAAAGTTTTTGAATTTTTACTAACCAACTGTGTGTAGTATACGATCTTTTTATTTATATGGCAATAGAAATATAGCCACTTTATGTGGCATTTTTGCCACATTCACTCAAATGTTGTTTCGCCGCTGATTAGAATGTGTTTACCGATTTCAAACAGACCTACACTTCCCGGGAGATCCATTGCTGCTACGTGTATCTGTACTTCTCCACCATCGTCGATTGAGCAGGCCACAAATTCTTTTATGCTATCGCTTTCTATTTCCGCTTTGATGAATTCAATCACTGCCAACATGGCTTTCTTTTGTTCTTGCTGTTGAATATCTTCTTTGCGTTTGCTGTTGATGCTGACGATTTCCATGTGTGTCCTATAGTAGTTGATCTGCGATACCAAAATCTAATGCTTCTTGAACAGTCATATAAACGTCCGAAGCTGGCAACAATTTTGATTTTATCTTTGATGGTGTTAGATCCGTGGCCTGTTGCAGTATATTGATCATCTTTTGATTCAAGAATTCGTTTTCCTTCATCTCGGCCTTGAGGTCGTGAAATTTATTATCAGAGGCACTCCCAGAAAACTGATGACACATAATTCCTGTGTTGGCAGCTAGGTATCTTTCTCCCCTAGTACCTGCGGTAAAAATCAAAAAGGCTGCACTCATTATGCTGCCAACTGCAATGGTTCTCACACTGTGTTTACTGCTCTGCATGATGTCTATGAGAGCAAATGCCTGATATAGATCTCCTCCTGTGGAATTCACATAAAGAGTGAGTATTTTTTCTTTGACTTCGAGATTTTCGTAAACAATCCATTTGATGCATTCCTCCACATTTTCAGCAGTGATTTCACCACTGAGATAGTGTATGGAATTGTCCAGCAGTTTTACGCCAATTCTATCACTAGCATTGAACTCATCAATTTTCTTCAAGATCTGCTCCTTGGGATTACTATTACTTATCACTACAGCAATTATAGCATAAGTTTATTCTAAAGCATATCTCGAAACATCTGATTTTTGCCCGCTTCGCCTAATTCCTGTGTAAAAATGGTGTTCACATGCTGTAACATAGCACAGGCCATCATGAGTAGATCCTGCCGATCATCACACATGAGTATTTGTTTTTCAATTGGCAACATCAATTCTGCCATCCTAGTCTGCATTTCGCTCCTATCCATGGCGTTCCTTGGTGAGTTCGCACATCAACTGAAACTGCTCGTAGGCGTTACGAACACTGTCGTGCTTCATTAATTTATCAGCTTCTAGTTGCATGGCGTTAATGCCTGCTTCTGCACAGTCGCGAACACTTAGCCCGTTTAGTGTTGCCAAATCGTCTCCAAACTCTTTGGCCAGTTTTCTCCATGCTTTACGTTGACCTTCTGTGATAGGAGTTTTCTGTGGACGCATTTCGCTGGCTTTGCTGATAGCACGGCAGATCTCATCTTCCGCAACACGCCCTGCGGCAATCATAGCCGCGTAGTTAGGATCAATATTAAACCGGCGACTAGTGCCTCCGGGATAAGACATAACCAAATGATTGCCTTTGGTAAAGCTGTCCAAAAAGTCGCTGTCGTATTCTGCAACAGGCACATACCGGCGTCCAACTTTTTCATAGTAAATTTTCTTCATAGGTTTCCCACACTTTCTTTTCGTAGTTCCAATGACGATTATCGTAGAAGTTAAAATGAACACAGTAGCCAAACAGACCGGCTTCTAAATCTAAGCCAGCGTGACTTTGCCGTACAGTCCAACTAAACCCAAATGATACTAGAATACAATCCCTGATAAATTCTAATTCAATAAACTTATGTTCGAATATGGTCTTGTAACTACGACACCATAAATTATCAAACCCATGGGTCCACGGATTACGAAGAGCAAAATTAAATGCGATCATCGATAGTCCTTGTCTAGTTTAACATTGGTTAATCCTGCAATCATCTGGAAGTTATCCCAGGCTCTTTTAGCGGCAGGATTAGATTCTAATTCGTTGCTGGGTAGCACTGCTTCTAACCAAATTTCAGGACGACGAGCAGGACGAACGCCAAACTGTCGAGGTTGATGCATCTTGCCGTCTGTGTAGAGCATAATACTCACGCTACGGAATTTGTCTTCATCGTCCTTGCTGTCGAAGTCGTAATTGCCCCACTCAGGATTACTCATACCACCTAGACAGTATCCTGACCAAATTCCACTCCACTGTTCGTCGTCACGTGGATCAAAATCTGTACGGGTGATTAATACTAGTACATCTTCCATGGCCACGCGGCCTTCCACAATGTCTAGAACACAACGGCTATAACTAAGTCCAATTTTCATTTTTTAAATTTAGGTAAAATTCGGCCGCTGCCAACATGGCTTCGGCCTGTTCTTGGGTTTTTGGCAGAACTATTCGACTGCCACTTTGAATATCGTTTGCTTCATCCAACAAGGGAGAAATATCATTGTCAAATATCTGAGCCATGGCATTCCACAAAAGTACACGTTCCATAGCAGTCATACCTGATGATAGACTATCATGATCTTTGTCCAATCCAAAATCGTGTCGCCAAGTGTAACACATTGAATTGATAATTTCTTCTCTTGTTTTCATCTTATTCTTTAGCTTGGCAGATATAATCCTGCTGGTATTTTAGTTTGTTGTCAACTGCGAACCTAATACTTTCTTGCACCTCAACACTGAGATCAATTCCTCGAGGAGTCATTTTTGTTTGGTACACCACACGGATTGCATTTTGGCAACTTTGAAGATTAGAGTATGTGCCTAAATGTGCTGGTGTTTGATTTAATCCTAAGAACAGCAGAATATATACCATTTTATTTTCCTGTATGTAAGTGTATATCTAGTTTAACACAACTCTTGCTAAAAGTCAACTCCATTTCATAGCAAACATCATGGCATCTTCTGAATTTTGAAAATACCAAGCACGACCGTTCGATTCCTGCATGTCTCTAAATTTATTTTGGCAATGTTCCAAACACCAGGTCAGCATATCGTTGTATAGATCGTCAGTGTATGGTAAGCGAACAACATGATAGTCCTTGAGAACGGACATCAGACCTTGTGTGGGTTTTGGAAAACCTGTTTTAGTTTTGGTTGACATCATTGCCACTGTCATTGGCTGTGCCTCAGTAGATATTCTGTTAGACGAGGTCCTGACAGTTTGGCACGGACTTGAAACTTATATCCATATTGCAATGTGTCTGGGATCCTATACCAACTAGGAGTTTCGACAGAGTTCTCCATGATCCATTGTCCCTTCTCGCTTTGCTGCCATTCCCATAAAGGCTGTGCCGCATACAAATCGGGATCATCAACATCTCCCATTGTGAACTCGTGCACCACTACTTCTCGTACTTCCTCTATTCGATCGCCTATTTGCATATATTTGTATGTATCTCGTGTTGGAGGCTTACCAAAGTAACCTTGAGAAGGATCGAATTGATAATCTTTAGTTTTTGTCATTTTAATTTATTGCCGTCTGCACTACCCCAGCGTAGCATAAACATTGTGGCATCTTGAGATTCTTCAAATTGGAAATACAGTGCGTGAGTAGATTCGCATCTCCAAAGCCCTGTGCATTTTTCATGACACCACGCCCGCATTAGATCCAGATTAGACAATGCAATTAGATCAAAGTTAATACGATGGCTGAAGGTAGCTCTAACTCGTGTCGCCAGTACTTCTCTAATAGAAGGCAGTGTTGTATTCATAGAGGAAATGCAAATTCAATAGTTTGGTACACAGGTGGTGCTTGTTGAATTGGTTCTTTACTGATCAGTTCGTTGGCCAGTTGACTGCGTTCTTTTACATTGGGCTGTCCTAGCACAATTACAGCATATAATCTATCTTCTTTTCTAACCAACATTGCCACACACCTACCTGCAGGATTTGTAAATCCTGTTTTAGAAATAATAATATTATCAAATTGGAATAGCGTAGGATTGGTATTTCTTAGATTTATCTTGATAGTCTTTTTACCTTTTGGTAACTTCAATGTAGTTGTACGTTCATTAGATATTTCTCGAATGACATCATGGTCTTTAATTCTATATAAAAGAGTCACAAGATTATCAATAGAACTAACATTGCCGGTATGCAGGCCGCTGGCATCTACAATTTTAGTACTGCTAAGTCCTGTTCCTTGTATCCATTGATTTGTGTCAGCGATGAATACATCAAATCCGCCAGGGTATGAGTGTGCAAGAGTTTCTGCGGCTAGATTATCCGAGCTGATTAACATGGCCTTCATTAGATCGATCCTGGGAACCATAGCGCCTCGAGGGAATCGGCCTCCGGACTTGCCCGTTACTTTGACTTTCTCGTCTAGATCAAGACCCTGTCTCAGTATAGTTGTTGCGGTAAACAGTTTTGTAATAGAAGCAATGCTACGAATATCACTTCTATTATAAACTATTTGATATTCCGTAAGATCATAATCGTAGAGGCCCCAGGCTCCGTGATTAGGTTGTGCATAACTATTTCCCGATAGCCATAAACAAATTATTAGAAATAATGTTTTCATACTTTAATTTTGTCCGTTACCATATTTTAACAGAAACATTGTGCGTTTCTGATCATCATAAAAATCCAATCGAACAGTATGCACATTTGTTTTGCCTTCGAACCAACCGAGTTCTAGATCGTGCCATTCACCCGTCGACGGTGATTTTACATAGTTTGGGTCTTTGATATACTCTCTATGATCCCGCACAGTAAAGCCCAATGTTTCTTTCATTTTTTCTCGTGAAAGATAGACACTGGGCTTTTCTCGTTGTTTGATATGTTCAAGAACAGTACCCCATTGCTCAGGACGCATAATCACAGGCTTACTCATTATACTTCCAATACTATGTTAGGATTCCATCCACTGTTTTCACTGTAACCATCGTTTTCGTAGCCACGTGGATTACAAACAACTCTTGTCTCACCAATTACATAATCAAATGGCTGATGCATGTGACCGTGTGTCCACAATTTAATCTGAGGATGATCCATAATGAACTCACTTAGGTCACTGGCATATCCACCGTTCATAAGTGTTTGGCTAGCATATTGCTCATGCACACTTTTAAAACTAGGCGCATGGTGGCCTACTACCACACACCTCTTGTCCTTGTGTTCTTGAACAATCAGTTTGATGTAGCCCAGAGTGAGATCGTGACGTATAGCAACATCCAACGCACTCATAGTAGCATACTCACGTTTGTCATTACGAACAATACGGAAGTCGTTCATCATGTCTTTCATGGCGTGCATTGTGAGTGGATCACGACCATTCATATCGGTCCATAACGTTCCGCCAACAAATACAACATCGTTGATGATCTTTGTATCCTGTTCTAACAAGTAGATGTTAGGATACTTGGCAACTTCTTCACGCATATAATCAATGGCCGCGTAGAACTTACCGTGATAGAATTCGTGATTGCCCATAATGTAGATCACGTGTGGGAACTGAAAGCTACAACGCTTGAAGAAATCACGGAACCGTTGAGCCTTAGCCTGTCTGCTACTAAGCATTTCGAGCATGGCCACAGTTCTAACATTTTCCTCTGGAAAGTCGTGGAGATCCTGAGCAACCATAATGTCACCACCTAGGATCAGTACATCGTAGTTCTGATCATTTTGGATATTAATATCACTGAATTCTAAATGCAGATCTGAAACCAATTTAATTTTCATTATATTTTTCCGGTAATGTACGTGTATTGTACATTGAATTTAACAGTCTGTCAACCTGATTAAATCTGCATATAAATTATACCAATCCTGGTTATAGTTAACACTAAATACCTTGGGGAGTAACTAACCAACAGGTGTTGGTTTTATAGATCGTCAACACGGTATACATATACCCGGTCTATAGACAAAGCTGTGAGACCATAACTTTTTAGGAAACTATGGAACTCTTTACGATCCAGGCCCTTTGGGCATTTTTAGCTATCATTTTGATAGACATTGTATTAGCCGGTGATAACGCTCTTGTTATTGGAATGGCAGCTAACAAACTACCAGAACACCTACGCAAGAAGGCCATCTTCTGGGGTACCTTTGGTGCCATCGCTATACGCTTTGTATCAGTAGCGGCATTGACTTACTTGCTGTTGATTCCGGGTCTACGAGCCATTGGCGCAGCCGCACTGATATGGATTGGTTGGAAACTGGTGTTTGATGCAGGCGAACACGAGATAGACGCCAAGGACACATTCTGGGGAGCATTAGGTACTATTGTGATTGCTGATGCTGTAATGGGCATAGATAATGCACTGGGCATTGCCGCAGCCGCTGATGGAAATTTTGTATTGGTAATTGCTGGCCTACTAATCAGTGTGCCAATTATTCTGTTCGGTGCCACCATGGTCAGCAAGATACTACAGCGTTGGCCTGATACGGTATTCATTGGTAGCTTTGTATTGTTTGCCGTTGCCATGTTAATGTTAATGAAAGAACCATTAATGGCCACATGGTGGGAGGGACTTGCGCCTTGGGCAGCTAATATTATGCCTTGGGCATTTGCATTGGTTGTTACTGCTATTCAGTATAATCAAGCAAGACTACGGCTACACAAGAAATACCTATTTAAGAAATAATATTATTAAGTTTAAAATATTGAAACTATGGTTTTTCTTTCGACTTCTTGGACTCTAGATTTGAGTTAATATCTGTCCTTGTCATTGTACCAATCTTTAAACATAACGCCAAATACCATTAGAAATGGTATCATACATAAAAGGAATATTAGATCGTTTGTGGTAATGATTATATTGAAGTACATGACTTACCCTTTAATTTTTAGCGTAATCTTCACGCTCTTTCTTTTCGCGAGCATCACGTTCTTTTTGTTGCTGACGTATGAGTAAATTTCGTTTAGCCACTTTTTCTTCATAAATTCTCTTCTCTTCCATAGCACCGTATAAACCGATGCCGCCCATGGCAATTGCAAATAAAATAATTGACCCTGCAATGAAATACATGGCAAAAATAAATTGATCTGCCATCTTTTTTTTGTGTGCTAGTTCACGCTCTGCTTCGGCCTGTTCAGCCTCTGCACGTTCTCTGAACAGTCTAGTGCGCTCTTGAATCATCTGTTCCCAAATCTGCGGCTTACCTAACTGCCAAAGAATCATGTCTTTGAGTTCACGCTCTGCCTGACGTAGAGCATCACTGTGCATGGCAATTTGAAGTGCTTCGTGTCCTAGCTCTGCGTCGGTTTTGCCCAGGCGACTTGCTTTGGCTTTTACCTTTGATCGCTCACGATGAATGGCATCCGATGATTCGAAGAATTTACTAAACTGTCCTACTAGACTGTTGATGTCCTTGCCCAGAGCTATGGCTTGTTTTATGTGACCAACTGCTGATTGGGCGGCTGCAAATGCTAAACCAATAGTAATCGGATCCATTATTTCTTCTTCTCAACCCGTGGCGCATCCCTATCTCGCCATTCTAAACAAACTACTTTACGATTGTAAACATCGCCAGTCCATGTCCAACGCACACACTCTAACCTAGCTGCATCTGCCGTTATAAACATCACCGAAACTAACATTATTAGGTATTTCATTTATTAGCCACAATGTTAAGAGGGCCGAGATACATAAGATTATTCTTGTTTTTCACGGTCGCTCCTAAGCGGTAAGAATTCCGCTTATACGTATTTACGTTGGTGCGAGTAAAGTTAACCGCTAAGTTTAATCTAGATTAAACTTTGGGTGTTTGATTAGGAAAAATTAGCTGATTTCTGGGAACAGGCATTCTTGTATAAAATGCTGTACATCGTCTTCACTGAGACCCAGACTGACCATTACCCTAGGAGTATGCGGATTGCATTTTTGATTTTGAGCATAATAGTTTTGCTCATTGGTGGTATCTAAAACAGTGTTGTTGGTTTCTGCTACTGTGCTTAGATAGTGTTCTATGGTAGTTCTAGCAAGATTGGTAATCTGCGCTAGTTCAGCTTCGTCACTGACATTGCCTGCGGCTACCATGCTACCACTGAATATGTTAGTGGCCCACTCAGGAAGAGCACGTTGTTTGCGCCATTCTAGTTTGTCCACTTCATCGTGAAACCATTCCATCATAGGGTGGTCAGCATCACCAGCTTTTGAGTAATCGTGAAAACAGCCTGTGATCTTGTTCTTGCCAGCAATGACATCAAATCCGTAAATTGGAGCAGGGTTATGTGTATGTGGAAAGATACAACAATGCATCATCCACAGTCCCTTGCTTTCACGAGCGTCTACAACATCAATGTGAGCACGACGATACCGATCGCTAGTCCAAACACGATTAACCCAACCTGGCTGATTAAATCTTTCCATCCCAGGTTCATTAATCTCTTGACCCGTACGGCTGAAGTTATCTTCCAATAGATGTTGGATCTCAACCAGTGTGTTCCAGACTTGACTCATCAGTGCCTTTCATTGTTTAGAGCCTTCATTATCTTGATAGCCCATTCAAAGGCTACTCGAGCTTCGGGTCCTAGGTCATCAGTGAGTTCAGCACGGATAGCTGCTTTTAAATTATGTGCATCATTGAAGTCATAAAATCTTCCTTGACCTGGTGCTTTCTTTTTAATAATTTGCCCGCCGAACAAATCTCCCATATGACGACAATACATATGGGCTTTTACTAAATGTTTTCTCTCAGGATTCATATTAAGTTCTAACAGATATTGATAGTACTCAATGGTAACTGACAACCAAAATAAGTTATGATGTGGACCAACTAGTTCTATACAATCTTGATAGATCTTGTGTGTGCGTTCGATATCTTTTAGATTGGTCAACATTCCTTGACTTTTACAGGCAGTTTCAATACCGTTATAGACCAGTACCATTTGCCAAAGATAGTTAGCATATTCTTCTACGGTAAAAGACCCGCTGACCAATTTTGTTGCGAAGATTGTTTTTTCTGCTTCTTCGTGCAGATCGTGTGTGATTTCTCGTAGGCTCATAATGTGTATTTAATTCTTTAATTTGAACTTCAAAAGAAAAATCAGGAGGTCTTTCTCCTGATTTAATTTAACAGTATATATCTGTTCATTTTGTCTTTGAAAATGCCATCTTTGCCCCAGCGGCCCAAACAAACTTTCTAGATATTTTATCAAGGTTCTTTTTCCTTTTCTTCCAGAAGTTTGATTGCCGCTTCTACAATCAAAAAGAGTCAGCCAATATTGAAATCTCTTTGTGCCAAGATCAGTGTATTTTATAACTCTAATATCTTCTTGATTCATGCATCTGGTTCAATAGTAACCACTAAAGGAAACCCATTTTGTCTTGCAGCCTGAGTAGAATCGATGCCTTTTTGTTCGGCAATTTCGTGTGTATAGATTCCTGCTACCGCACTACCCGTGTTATGTATTTCTAAGGTAATGTCTTTGGCTCGATCCTGTGCGTGTTTGAATATTTCAGTTAACACTTCTATGACAAATTCCATAGGAGTTTTATCATCGTTCAGCAACACAACTTTCCATAGCTTTGGAGGCTGTAAGGAAACTGTGATTTTTTCATCAATTTTTAAATCAGTAGACATATTTTTATTTGCTCCAAATTAGGGGAGATACACTCCCCTAATTAATTACTTAATTTCCACAATATCAATGATACGTGGTTTTTCGGATTCCGGAACATTACGGAAAAGTTGAATTCTCAACATACCATTTCTAATCTCGGCCAACTTAACTTCCATGTGTTCTGCTAAAGTAAAAGTTTTTTCAAAGTCTCGTGTAGCAAGTCCACGATGGAGGTACATAGCATCTCCTAAAGACATTTCTTTAGATTCACCAAACACACTCAATTGATTGCGTTCGACTTCTACTCGAATTTCTTCTTTTTCAAATCCAGTAATTGCAATTTGAATTTCGTATTGATCTTCATTCCATTTAAGGATATTAAATGGAGGATAGTTGTTAGATACTTGATTAGCAAATCTGCGTTCCATCTGATCGAACATTGTGTCGAATCCCACAAGTGCTCTGCTCAGTGTATCTAGTCTCGATAGTTGATTGTTGTTCATAATAGTCTCCTTATAAAGTAAGAACAATTAGGGGCCTCGAAAGTGCCCCGTTTATTAACAATTAGTTAGACTTTGTCTCTGTAAAGGTTGCGTCTACCACATTGTCGTCTGCTTTGGCTTCTGGTTGAGGCGCCTGAGCTGCCTGTTCCTTGGCCTGTTTTTTATCCAACAATGTTTTCATTGCCGGATAAACCTTGTTGAGTTCTTCAGTGATCTTTTCAGGGTCTGTGCCTTTGGCCGCTTCCTCAACTGCTTTGATCACTGTTTCTAACTCAGTGATTTCTGTTTCAGATAGTTCTGAACGGAAATCTTCTAGATCCTTTCGAACCTCGTGCATCTGCGCTTCGGCACTGTTGCGTGTTTCGATCAGTGTACGTGCTTTCTTATCTGCGTCTGCATTGACTTCAGCATCTTGAACCATACGCTCGATTTCTTCTTTGCTTAAACCACTATCTGATTTGATAGTGATTTTATTTTCTTTGCCGGTATTTTTGTCTTTGGCGCTAACGTGCATGATACCGTTAGCATCAATGTCAAAACTCACTTCAATTTGAGGTTGTCCTCTGCGTCCTGGTGCAATACCTTCTAGGTTAAACTCACCTAGCAACTTGTTGTGTTGCACTAGTTCACGCTCGCCTTGGAAGGCCTTGATGGTTACAGCTGATTGATTGTCTTCTGCTGTTGAAAAAGTTTGGCTGGCTTTAGTAGGAATCGTTGTATTCTTTTGCACCAGCTTGGTCATAATGCCACCCATGGTCTCAATGCCCAGGCTCAACGGTGTAACATCCAACAACAGAACGTCATTGCGATCTCCGCCTAGCACTGCACCTTGGATGGCAGCACCAGCAGCCACAGCCTCATCTGGGTTGACATCTCGACGTGGTGCCTTGCCAAACAGTTGTTCAACAGCTTCTTGTACTTTAGGCATACGTGTTTGCCCGCCAACAAGAATAACTTCGTCGATATCAGCGGAAGTAACACCTGCATCTTTCATAGCTGTGCGGCAAGGTGTCAGTGAACGTTCGATTAGATCTGCAACTAGATTTTCCAGTTTAGCACGACTAAT
>Ga0181349_1001026_pt1 | contig 11962 bp, 15 predicted proteins | sample Su13VDMM110SD_FD_130106 | JGI IMG/M metagenome (GOLD analysis project Ga0181349, IMG submission 130106) | Freshwater viral communities from Lake Michigan, USA - Su13.VD.MM110.S.D | ecosystem: Environmental > Aquatic > Freshwater > Lake | place: USA: Michigan | collected 2013-07-16 | reverse complement strand
GGGCTGAAGACGATGGCGCTGGTATCGCTGCCCCTCGCCTACCTGTTCTCCCTCGGCATGGAGGAGTGGGATGAGTGGGCGCGTGGGAAGAAGTCGCAATCAGGCGCGCCCAACACGATGCTCGGCGTAACCCAGAGGCTCGCGCGCGTAGGCTCGTTGGGCATCGTGGGCGACCTCGGCTTCGGTGCGTTCACCCCGCTTGATCCGGCCAGCGGCCAGCGGCAGTTCACCCTCGACTCCAAGATTTTTGCCTACAACACGATTGCGAATATCGCGGCGGGCATACGCGACATATCAATCCAAGGGGTGGACAACACGACGTGGGCCAGTGGGGCGCGAAACCTCACGATGTCGCTCGGCGGCAACGGACCGATCCAATACATTCAGATACTGAACAATCTTGGCTTTGAGGTGAGCGAGGCGGAGGCGCGGGTGCTGAAGAGGCAGAATGTTTATGCCGTGGTGCGAGCAGCGGCGGTGACGGCGGGAGTGCCGGTGCGCAAGGCGGGTGGATCGTCCACGCCCAGCGCGCGCGGGACTTGGGTGCGGGAGATGCAGATGGCTGCGTTTGCCGGGGACCGGGTAGCCTTCCGTGATGCCTACATGAGTGCGATCGCGGCCGCGCGCGAAGCAGGTGAGGATGACCCGCAGGCGGTGGTGCGCAGGGACTGGAACTATCGCAGCCCCTTCCGCGTGCTGGCCAATGACCGCCCTACGGATGAGGAGCTGGACAAGATGCAAGCGGCGATGGATCCCGAAGGACGGGCGATCATGCAATCAGCGATGCGCAACTACGAGGCGTTCACCTCGTTCATTGAGCCGACTCCAGCGGAGAAGGCGTTGGCAAAGGCGCAGGCTAGTGTGCGGCGGGCGCTTGACCCTGAGGCGCGGATCGAGGCGCGGAGGCGGGCGATGGAGTTGAGGTGATCTTCTCCGATGTGCTCATGATGCCACCTCCATCATCTGCATCTGCTCGGGCACGCCCGACACCTTGAGCCCGGCACCCCGCAGAATGGCTGCGTATTGCTGGACGGTGAGCGGCTCGGCGTAAGCCGTGCGCGTAATGGTTATGCCATTGGATCGGGCGGCGCGCAGGGCCTCGGCTTTATCCTTGGCGCGGGCAATGCAGGCGTGGCCACGGGATTTCTCTCGGCCAGAATACACAACGAAGAAGTTTTTCATGAGTGGATGTATCCTTTGGTGGTCTCGACATCGGAGTGGCCGATGAGCCGTCCGATCTCTTGCTCAGTCTTGCCTGCCTTGGCCAGGCGGGTGGCGAAGGAGTGACGCAGGCAGTGGAAGGTTTTGCCCTTGATGCCGAGCCGGTCAAGGATGCGACCGTAGTAGGTGCTGAGTCGTCCGTTGGTGATGGGGTTGTTTATAAACGCGGCCTCCTGCGGGAAGAGCAGGCGGGCAGTCTGGCCACGCTTGGGGATGGCGCTCACCATCTCAAGAATGATCAGGTCGAGCTCGCCGCCGCCGATGAGCGGATCATCGAGCGGGAGAGCGACCCGAGCGTTGCGCTTGCGAGTCCATGAGACGATCTCGGTGCCGCGCAGGGAACCCCACTCCAGGTTGGCGCAGTCGGAGAGGCGCAGGCCGGACCAGTAGCTGAGGGCGGTGGCGTAGCGGAAGAAGCCCTCGGTGCCAGCGACCACCTTGCGATACTCCTCCTCGGTGAAGGGCATCCGAACCTTGGCCTCCTTCTGATCGTGGGTGAGGATGCGATGGTTCACCTCGACCAGCTTGGCGGGGGAGCCGAAGAGGTAGGACTTGGCCGAGGCGTAGGCAAAGTAGGAGCGGACGGCGGCGAGGCGGGACGCACGGGTGGCGGCGGAACCGGCATCCTCGGCGTTCACGAAGGCGTCGATCTGCGTCTCGTCCACCCGGTTGATGAGCTTGTTGCCGAGGCCGAAGGTGTTTAGGAACTTGGCGACGATGTAGGCTTGGGACTGGATGGTGTTGGGCGCCTTCATCATCTTACGCCACTCGCACCACTCCTCCAGCACGGTGGCGCAGTTGATCTTGCGGCCAGTCATGATGCTGGAGAGGACGGCGCCGGAGAGGGCGGAGGCCTTGGCGGCCATCTCGATCTCGGCGATCTTGGCCAGGGCGACTACACCCTCGGCGGCATCGCGGCTGGTGGCCTTGGTATTCTTCCACTGGTAGCCGCGCTCGGTCTCGTAACCGACGTGCCAGTAGCCGTCGTTTTTCTTTTTGAGTTCCATGTTGGGGGGTTGGGTTGAGGGTTATCGGGCGAGCTGGCCACGCAAGGTCGGACAGAGGCTTTCGCAATCGAGCTCGGACTGCGCGTCGTCGGCTCCGGTGTAGTCCATGATGTGCTCGGCGAGGACCTCGCTCGGGTCCACCGGCATGAAGTCACGGGCAATGCGCTTGCCCTGAAGGCAGATGGTGGCCGCATCCTGCTTCATCGCCACGCGGTCGAACATCAACTCCTCGAACGTGCCCTTGTGCAGGACGCACCAGACCTTGACCGGACGCTTGGAGGTGAGGCGCCATACCCTGCCCTTCGCCTGGTGAAGTGAACCGTAGCTCCACTCCAGCGAGCCGATGATGAGGTTGGGACACATATCGAACGAGTGACCTTGGGCGCACTTGATACCCATGAGCATGACACGGGCGTCGCCCTTCTTGAAACGGTTGGCCTCGGCGGAGTGGAACTCGGCGCTCACGGTCGAGTCGATGCGGGCCAGGGAGATGCCGGCCTCGCTGAGGCGGCGGGCGATGGCATCGGACTGGTGGACACGGGCGCAGACCACAACGACCTGCTCGCCGCGACGCAGGCAATCACGGATCAACTCGAGGATGGCGATGACCTTGGGGTTGAAGTCGGACTTACAGATGCCGCGATTGAAGTCGAGGGTGGCGGGTGAGGCGCAGATGCCACGGAGGCGTTGCATCTGGACGAGGGCGATGGTGAGCGGGTTCTTATACTCGCTGACATACTCGCCGCGATTGAGCCACTTCTTGTAGAGCTTGGCCTGCGTGGAGCCCATCGGCACACGAACATCTATTACCTCACACGGCATGAGCTTGTCGTTGCACGCCTCCTTGCTGATGTAGGCCATGCTGGGCTTGAGGAGTTTGAGCAGGCGGGCCGGAGCCGAGATGATGGGTGAGCGGCGGATGCCCTTGGTTGACCAGTTCTTCGCACCGGCGGCACGCGCCTTCTGCTGCTCGGTGATGTCGCGCTCGCTGGACATGAAGGTGGTGCTGAAGCGGGACACCTCATTGACGGCGTAGGGCCAGGCGGCATTGCGGACGCCGCCCTTATACCAGCCCGGCACGCAGAGCCAGCCGAGCAGGGAGAACAGGTTGAAGACGTAGTTCGGGATCGGCGTCGCCGTCATGGCGTAGCGATACTTGGGCTGGAGGCGGATGAGGTTCTGGGTGACCTGCGAATCTAGGTTGGCCATGAGATGGGCCTCGTCCACGATGACCATATCCCACTCGGGTTGCTCGGCCAGCACCGTAGCTAGGGACGGGATGGCGATGCAACGGATGCCGCCGCTGGCGGAGCCGATGCCGCGGTGCAGGTAATCGTCGGGTGAGGTATCCTCGGGGAAGGGGATGCTCATGAACTTGCGGAACTTGGACTCCTCCTTGGGATCCCACGAATCGGGGACGCGCTCGAACGCACCGTTCTGCCAGTAGGCTTGGGGGTAGGTGATGTAGATACCGGGCGGGAACTCGCCGCCGTTGGCATGGAGGATGGCGCGGTAGTCGGCGATGCTGAAGAGCTGGAACACGGGCTCGCCGGGGGCGAAGCGACGGATCTCCTGCACCCACTGCGAGGCCTGGTAGTCCTGCTCGCCCTCTTCGCCGGAGCTACGCATGGTGCCCTGCGGGGCGATGATGAGGGTGCGCTTGGGTGAGCGCATGGTGATGAGGCTGAGGGCGCCGAGGGTCTTGCCCGTGCCTACGTCGGCACCGACCAAGGCGTAGTTCTTGCAACCGACACGGGCGTAGTAATCGAGCTGGCCCTCGAAGTAAGTGAAACCGCTGAGCATCGCATGGGTGAGCAGCTTGGTGCGATTGGCGGCGAAGGTCTCACGGAAGGTCTCGGCCACGGTGCCTACGGTGGGGCGGTTGAACAACTCCCAGAGGATGGCCTCGGGGTGGCAGAACTTATCCTCGGCGGCGGGCCGATCCATGAAGCGGTGGCGGCGGTTGAGGTCGTCGAAGATCTCGATGTAGCGATCCTGCCCGGTGAGCTCGCACTCGTGATCCTCGATCTCGGTGGCGTCGTCTTCCTCGGAGTAGTGGAGCTTCTTGCGGGTGAACAGATCCTTGAAGGTATAGGTGCCGGTCTTGATCGGGTAGGACTTGCCGACGGTGAGCTCGAAGGCGGGGTGGCTGGCGATGCACTTGAGCGTATCCTCCTCGTCGGCGTAAGCGACTAGCTCGAAGTCGGTGACGGGGGTGATGGGGCAGGCTTGGGAGCCGACGTCGATGATGGCGTCGATGATAGCCTGCTTGGCGGCGGGCTCGATGGTGTAGGTGCCTGCGGTGATGAACTGCTGGAGGAGGTCGCGGGTCTCCTTCTCCACCACCAAGGAGAGAGGGTGGCAGTCGTTGATGCGAGCGAGGCGGTGGATATCCTCGCGCTTCATCTTAACGGAGGATACAACACTGAGGTAGGTGCGGAGGATACCGTCCTTGCCGAGGGAGATGTTGAACTTGGAGCGTCCGGTGCGCTCATCGGTGACGGCGCGGGAGAGCAGGGCGAACTTATCGAAGGTGCCGTGGGTGTAGGGCGCAGCATTGCGGAAGGTATGCTTCTCGCCCAGGGTGCGCAGGATCTCGTCGCCAGAGGGAACGTGCTCCCAAGTGTGGTGGACAACGGGGCCGCACACCGCAGCGGAGGCGTTGATGAAGTGAACGATGCCGAGCTTGACGTTCACGTTATCCCAGATGCCGCCGGCGGGGAAGGACTGGACGAGGTAGACCCAAGGATGGGTGGTGATGCCGAGCTTCACCAGCGTATCGATGTTGGCGATGAGGAAGCCAGAACCACGGTGGGTGAGATGGCTGAGGATGAACTGCCACGTCCACTCGGTCGAGTCCACGTTGCCGTTGGCGGACTTCCAGCGCAGGCCGAAGGGCGGGTTGGCGACGATGCACTCGAAGTGCAGACCGTCGGGCCAGAGTTCGTGGGCCAGCTCCGAGACGTGGACACAGTTGCCAGTGATGCGGCTGGTGGGCTCAGCGTGGACTTCTTTGGCGAAGCGATTGTCGAGCTCGATGATGAGGTGGATGCCGGCTTTGACAGCGGAGACGAGCTGGCCGGAGGCACCCTGCGGGTCGAGCACGTTGCCGTAGTAGCCGACGGGGAGGAGGCGGGCACAGGCACGGGCAAGCCATTCGGGGGTGGAGTATTGAGCTTGGCCTGCAAGCAGCGCCTGGCCGGTGGAGGCGGAGGCGTCGAGGAGTTCTTGCAGGTTGTCGTTGGCGTATCCGCTGCGGACATCTGCGATCATGGTGTTCATATATATGGGGGTTGTTGTTATGCGGAGAATGCAATCTGGCGGAGGATAAAGCTGCGGAACTCCCACTTCAGGACGTCCTCATCGGTCGGGTGCGGGCACCACTTAGATGGCTCGGCCATCTGCTCGGGCGTCCCGGTGATCCAGCGGCGGAACTGCGCGAGGACGTCCTCGTTGTCGCGAGTGATGCCGCTGTTGTTGTCGAACCGGAGGCCGCGCTGAGCCAGCTTCGTGCGGGCTGCGGCGATCTCCTCGGCGGTGAAGTTGTATTTTGAATAGACGCCATCGATGACGATGGGGAGGTGGTCGAGGTCGCGGAGCCAGAGGTAGCGTTTCATGAGGCGGAGTTCAGTTCCTGGTGGGTGAGGTGCCACGCATTGCAGCGTGGGCAGTGGTAGGAGCGGAGCAGCTTAGGCCGCTTCGTCCGGCGGCTCATCGCCGCATTGATCGCTGTCTGCGCATCCTTCTTCCTCGGATAGATCGTCTTCTCGCATGCGCTTCCACATCGGGGTGAGGAGGAACGAGTGGGCGTCTTCGTAGGCAATGCCAGATGCGGCGCAGTCGAGGAGGTGTTGTCCGTGGTCATAGGAGGTGTTGGTCATGGTCTTGGTTTGGTTGGTTGGTTGGGTTACTTACACCCTGAAAAAGTGTGGAGTCCAATGGAAGTCTAGCTCGGCGCCGCACTGCACGACCTCGGGGATACTGATGTAACCCCACTCGCCGGTGCTGGGATCTCCGAAGAGGTTGGCGCGACCGAAGCACTGCGTCATGAACTGTTCGGGCGTGTCGTCGGGTGCGCCCTTGTCCAGCTCGGTGATGTGCCAGTCGGCGGAGCCACGGAAGTAGTGGAGGTGAACGATGGGTTGTGGCGCAACCTTCCCGGTGCGGGGCATGGTCTCGATGATGCCGGCCAGCTCGATCATCTTGTCCTGAAAGAACTCGCCCTCCTCGCCCTTCATTAACTCAGCGACGTGCGCCCATTGCTGATCGGACATGAAGGGCTTCATCTTCTGGTGCGCGGCAGCGTAGTCCTTCTTGGGCTTGGACTTGGGTGGCTCGGCGAGGGCCATGGCTACGGCCGCCTCCGTCATGTCCATGAGGGCGAGCGGATCGATGGCGGCGATGGCATCGAGGATGCGGTCGCGCTCGGCCTCGATGTCGGCGCCACGCGGGATCTCGGCGTAGGCGGTCTCGATCTCCATGTCGGGGCGCGGGTAGTGCGTAGTGCGTGCGGCGATGCGGCGCTTCAACTCAGCGGCGGCGGGGGCGCTGAGTTGTTCGCAGTAGTAGGTAAGCTGCGCTTCCTGCAAGGCGAGGAGATCGGATACGGTGGTGGTGATCATACATTGATAGGCCGGACGTTGCCGGAGCTGAGGTTTACGAAGTAGCCGTGGTGACTAAGGCCGCCACGGCGGAGGAGTTGCCAGAGGATCTGGCCGCCGAAGTTTGCGAGGGTGGAGTTGATGAACAGGTCTTGCTTGTGGAGCGCCTCGGCGAGCGAACAGGACGGGAGGTTCTTGGGCTCCTTCATGGTCTTCATCTGGGGGAGCACGTCGAACACAGTGGGCAGGCCGTGACCACCGAGCACCACCTGGCCGGAGTCGGCGGTGTTGCCAAGGTCGAGCCAGTAGCCTGCCCGCCCTGAGATGGACCGCCGGGTGGATAGATTGTCCACGCAGCCGATGATGAGATCATGCTCGGCAGACTGGTGGGACTCCAAGCGCTCGACCTTGGCGGTGACATCCAGCCCGAAGAACGCACGGGTCCGCTGCGCCAGCACCGCCGCCTTGGGCTGGCCGAGGTCGGCCTCGCAGAAGCACTGACGGCCAAGGTTCGCCTCGCTCACGGTATCGTCGTCCATGATGGTGATGGAGAGCGGGGCGCCGCCCAGCTTGGTGAAGGACTGCGCGATACGGCAGAGATGGGTGAGCATGATGCTACCCGAACCACCGGCGCCGACGAGCAGCACGTTTATCTTAGTAAGACCGACTAGCTGGGATGCGTGCCAGGCACTCGGAGAGGGTGCCAGCTTCTTGGAGGGTCGTGACATTGTAGGGTTTGGTGGGAAGGCCGTCTTTGGTTTTGAATGAGGTGTCGTAGAACAACGCTTCCCAATCGGCTGGGGTGCAGCCCTTGGGGTCGCCGTTGCCAATGCAGAGTTGGTCGTCGTGGTGGATGTGGTTCGCGCCGTCGAGCGGGCCGAAGCGGAGGTGGTAGAGGGGAGTGTCCGGCTTGGGGGTGCCCGAGTCGAAGGCCCACATGTAGCAGCGGCGATGCTTCCGGTGTGCGCACCAGACCATGCCGGGGAGCCAGCAATGCTTGGGCTTGCCAGCGATGAACAGCTTCACCTTGGCGGGCGGTGTCCACCACACGCGGAAGTCGCGGCTCTCGGCGACGTAGCGGTCTGCGGTGAAGACGAACGACGAGGCATCATCCCTTGCCCCGGCATCCCTCGTGCCTGCCAACTCCTCACGAAACGCGGTGAGGTCGAGCGGGCGGCCGGGCTGAATTGCACCGCCGACGACGTTGTGGTCGGTGGCTACGGCGTCTTTGTTGGATGCCGAGTAGATGAGGATGGCTCGGGTGAGGATCAGGTCTGGGCTATCAGAGAGTTCGATTTGCATAACAGGGGTTCAGACCAAAGCGTCGCGGTTCCAGCCAGTGCTGGAGTTTGCTGATAGGTTCGAGCCAGGCATCGATCCGGCTGAACACAGCCTTCAGCTCGGTGATGTTCTTGGCGTGATCCGAGAACAGATAGTTATTGGATACGTCGTAGTTGCCTTCATGGATCTGTTCGTGGAGGCGCTCGATGGCATGTGATACCACGTCCTCCTTGGGGTGCAGGATGATAAACGGCTCGGCCCGTTCACCGCATGGGTTCTTCCGGCTGGCGGCGAGCTCGCCGAGTATGGCGGCGAGTGCCTTGTTCTTGATCATGGAGAGCGCACGCTTGGTGTTGATCGGATGCTTGGCTGGGTTGATGAGATAGGGATATCGCTTAGCTAGCATCTGCCGCGCCTTCTCGATCTCATCGGGTTCGGTTGCCGGGATCTCCGTCTCATCCTCCTGACCATAGCGAGTGCCAGGTTCAGAGAGATGGTCGAGGAACAGCGGCCACCTGCTGGGCGGTGAGATGCCGTCGTGATTGTTGAGCAGCCACCCCACCCACTTCAAAGCATCCGGGTTCTTGATCGAGGTGATGAGACGATCAAGCGAGTGGGTCATGTCGAAGCAGCGGTCCCACACGAACAGACCGTATTCACCGCACTCTTGCTTGAAGATCTGAACGGCATCGAACTCGTCATCGAACCGAGTAAGCACCGGCCCCATAAGTTTGGGCAGTGCATCGTCCACGATGTAGTCCGCCGACGACGCCACGGTGTCGAGGGTGACGACGCCGGCGGCGAGCAACTCCGTGATGGTGTCTGCCGTCGAGGAATCACGCTCGATGACAGTGGCAATGGCGGGGTGAAGCGACGGGATTACCAGGCCGGAGGACGTAGGAGCGCAGCGGGCAAGCGGCCGGACGGGGTGCGTCCGAGCGCATTGACCAGTGCGATCCCCGTCTTGGTGGACGAGGTTAAGACGATGGGCTTTCGCTCGAGGGCCTGCCTTACGGTGATGTGTCGGCGATCGGGTGGGCATGACATGGTTATCCTTTCGTGCCAGCGCTCACCTTGACGGTGAACACCAGCTTACCATCCTCGGCGGACGGGCCTTCGATGATGGCGTTGGCGAACTGCGGGTAGGAGACGGCGAGCACGTCGAGCGTGGCTTGCGGCTTGAGGTCAGGCGTCGGGTCGGGGATGTCTGATCCGTTGTAGCGGAAGACGCGGGGGAGGTTCTTGGTGGTGATGGGCATAAATTAGATTCCGAGGTCACCGAGGTCTGACTGAACCGACATGGCAGGCACGAGCCCGGCGGTGGAGGGTGCGGAGGACGCTACTGGTTTGGGGGCGGGGCGATCCAAGCGGCGGGTGACGACAGGCTTCTCGTCCTCGTCCTCGTCGTCATCGTCGTCATCCTTGGCGATGCTGGCTGGAACCGATGCCGACTTGCACTGCACGGGTGTCTTCTTCTTGGCGGCGGCGAGCTCGGCCTTGAGCAGCGCCTCCTTCGCCTTCTTGGCCTCGGCGATCTGGACGTCGAGGGCGGCGGAGGTGGTGGTGAGTGCGGCGATGGCCTTGCATGAATTAGTGATCTCGGCGACGAGACCCGCCTCGACCTCGGCAAAGGGACCGGAGACTTGGAGTTGGTAGTCGTCCTTCTCGTCCTTGCCCTTGAGCAGGGCAGTGACGGTGATGTTGTCGGTCTGATTGTCGGATGTGATGATGAGCGTGACGATGTGCGTCAGCAGGATGGGTTTGAATGATGAGAGCATGGGTGGGTTATGAGGTGGTGAAGCGATGCTTTATCCAGTCGGGAGTCTCCTCTTTGGAGGAGCGAAGCTGGAGCGGATAGGCGCTGGTCTTACGCTTGGCGACGACGCCCTCGTAAAAGACAATGCCGAGTTGTTGGTTGGCCTCTTGCAGTTCACGCCACAACGCGGGGCCGTCGTCGTAGGAAGGGATTGAATACACGGTGTCTCGCTCGGCGCAGTGGTCGAGGGTGGCGGGAGGGAACACGAGGTTGAGCTCGAGTGCCCTGATGCGGTGCGACTGGGCAGCGGCCGGGGTATCGATGACAACCAGACTCCCCTGCCCTCGCCCATGTCGCCGCTCCAGCGCTTCGCAGTCCATCCACTCGCCAACTCCGAAGGACTTGCGGATGGACTGGATGGCGGCGGCGAACTCACCGCTGATGGACAGCGGCTCGTTGTAGCGGTTGAACATCGCGCCACTCGGAACGTGGAGCATGGCACGCCAGCCATTGAACTTGGGCTCGAAGCTCCAGGTGCCGTCGGCGTAGAGCGTCGAGCACAGGGCGAGGAAGTTCATGCCGCCTTGCTTGGGGCGGGCGGGGTAGAAGTGCGGCTTCATGGGGTCTGCTCCTCGCGGAGGAGGCGTCCCGCCTCGATGATGCAGCCAGCTTGGGTGCGGCTGATGTCGTATTCGCAGGCGATGTAGCCGTCGCCGTTGCCTACCTCGTCGACGAGGCGTGCAGCCTCGAGGCAGGCGGCCTCGCCGTAGCGAGCGATGGCTGAGGCTTGGCCTTTTGTGATTTTCATGGGCGTCCTCGGCAGTCGAGCCACCCCATCGCTTGGGGTGAATCATCCTGGCCCCATTCCGTCACGTTCTCCAATGCCTCGTTGAGATCGGGATGGGACTTCCGATACTTGGCGACGACGGTGCACAGGGTGCGGACATCCTCATGGAAGTCTTGGCCGAACTCGGGGAATGCCTGCTCGAACACTGCAACGCGATCGTCGCTGCGCACCCAGCGGTAGCCGTCGCCAAGTATCTTCGCCAGCTCAAGCGATACGGGATCTGCCGACAGGTATGAGTCGGGTTGATGTTCACGCAGGCTCGGAGTGGTGATGCCGACGACCATCTCAAGCGGGAGTGTCTTGTAGTGGTATCTCATAGTGGTTGCATGGTTATTTGCAGTAGATAGCGGCGAGCATCGCAGGCCAGGCCGCCTCGAAGGAGTTGCCGGGGATGGCGGTGAGGTCGGGATACTTCGCCAGGATCTTGGCGGTGAGCACCTCGATCTCACCTTGCGTCTGCAGCTCGCGCTTGGTGATCTTGAACGAGCTGAGCCCGTCCTTCGCTCTGAAAAAGAGCGTGTGCGGCCAGTCTTTCTCTGCCTTGCGGCGGTGCTTGGCGTCGTCCTTCTCCCGGATGGCAGCCTCGACCAGCTTGCCGATGACGGTCTCGAGGTCGGGCTGGTAGCTGAACTTGCGGCCGTCTTCGGTGCCGAGGTCAGAGACGATGGGGGGCAGGCTGTCGGCGTAGCCCTTGATCTTGTTTATCGCCGTTTCGAACACGGCAAACGCAGCAGCACCGGTCTTCACCGGGTGGTAGCTATCGCAGCCACCGTGGCCGTTATTCGACGCGTCTATGGCGGCGACACCATCAACGACGATGATCGCGTTGTAGGCGTTGGTCTCCTCGGACATCCGAGGATAGTGTGCGAACTTCTTCAGTTCGATGATGGGCTTACTCATGGTTGGTAGTCTAGCTTGGTTGATACGATTGCCGGCATGGCGTGCTGAATAGCGACGTTCTGCTCCGGCGTGAATAGGCGGTGGCGATCAGCGTGGAACGCCTTGTCGAGGACGGTGACTTGCTTCACCGAGATGGCATTGAACACGGGGCCGTCGCCCTCTACACCGAGCATGATCTCGTCGGTGGAGCGGGCCAGCTTCACGATCTCATCAACCACGAACTGAAGCACGCGCTCAGGTATGGCGCTGGCATCGATGGTGATGGTGGTCGCGGTGCCGAGGTAAACGTCTGCATGATCGCCGAGAAGGACGCGCACCTGGGCTAGGTCCTCCGGCATCTTGTATGCGT
>Ga0181349_1001024_pt1 | contig 11989 bp, 12 predicted proteins | sample Su13VDMM110SD_FD_130106 | JGI IMG/M metagenome (GOLD analysis project Ga0181349, IMG submission 130106) | Freshwater viral communities from Lake Michigan, USA - Su13.VD.MM110.S.D | ecosystem: Environmental > Aquatic > Freshwater > Lake | place: USA: Michigan | collected 2013-07-16 | reverse complement strand
AGAACTTAAAGAGCAGGACCGCCGTAGGGACGAAGAGATTGCAAGGTTAGTGGGACTATTAACCGAAGAGAATGAATGCCAAAAAGAACGTAAGAATTAAACATAAAAAATATGGGACGACGTCGTCCCTCTTTTTTATTCAAAAAAAATTGAAACAGATTTGTTAGTTTGTTAGATAGTATTAATAACAAACTAATACTATGAATCCATTAAACGAAACGTGTGTTATATTTAATGAGTCATTTAAAGCTCTTGTGCGTAAGATTCGGGATTTAAATCCTGATGTTTGTATTGGTGGTATTAGTTCTTCATCAGTGCGTGGCTGTAATGTGGATACTATTTTGGAATCGCAACAAACTATTCGTGATTGGTTTGCATCTCGCATTAATATCAGAAAAGGTTGTAAGTCGCAATCAGATTACTATGCCATTTTAAATGCGGTCATTTGTGATATTGAACGGTGTTCCAGTTGGGACGATGTATTTAAACAAATGGAAGCGTCTCAACGTATAAACATTTCGTTTGTTAGAAGTGACAATGATAATGATGAGTGGGGAGTAATTCCAAAATGCATTTGCGGTCATTTATGTAGTCGTAATAGTCTTGCAATTATATCTAATCCTTATACAAATTTAAATTGCCTTACTGCTTGTGATTGTGTTACAAAAGTTGGGATTATTACAAAGGGAGCCTTTAAAAAAGCATCTAAAATATCAAGTGATATAAGGGCAGAGAACCAACATCGCCTTTTTACAAAATTCGCGAACATTGTATTTAAATACGAGGTTCTACGTAGTAGTTTTCGAAAATGTTGTGATTGTTTGTGCTATGTTGTTTTACAAACTGATCCTAAATGGAAAAGTAGATGTTTCCTTTGTTGGCGTCAAATAAATCCAATAGAAAAATCCAAATAAAAACGGGACGATCGCCAAAAGAACGTAAGAATTAAACATAAAAAACTGGGATTACTGTAATCCCTCTTTTTTATTTTAGTTTTTATGTAGAATTGAAATAAAAATTGAAATAGATTTGTTAGTTTGTTAGATTGTATTATTATCAAAACTAATACTATGCCAAAAGGAAACACATTTTACTCAGATGGAGGTCAATCTCGAACAACATTTGCTGATTGTGGATGGTCTTGTAGCGGTCACCCAAACGAAGTTAATAAGAAGAAAGCGCGTCATAATAGATTATGTAATACGTGTCGAGGACAAGTGCAAATCAAAGCATTTAATACTGCTACAAGTGAAAAAAGTGATAAGGGCAGAGACTTGAAAACTGGAAAACCAATGCCTAGTTTACAAGAAGAATACACAAGGCAGAATGTAATCAATATTCTTAATAAAATCTAAACTGTTATGTTAAATAGGGACCAGTGTGTGTCTTTCTATCTTGCAATTATAAAAACAGGGGATTTGATGTTTTCAGCATTATTCTTATAGAGATTAGACGAAAACATCAAATCCCCTGTTTTTTAAAACAAAATGAAAACAAAATATATGTAGTCGCACTGGCCCCTAAATGGCAACACAACTGTCTTCATCATCGTCTGCATTTTGGCAATTATTAAACGTTAAATTGAGACCTTTATCTAGCACCATATACTCTTTGGCAAAGGTATAAAAGTCGTTTATATGACAGGTAATATAATAATCGCATCTACCTACACCGATTTCATCACTTTTATAATTGGTGGAATATATGCACTTATTGAAATACACATTATAAATTTCTTTGATAATCTTGTATGGCGACGAGGTCCTGCTGATGTTTTTAAATGTAAATTCCGTAAATATCTGCTCGATAATATTCGCATCAAGTTTTGTTTTTTTAACATCTGTGGGAAAGATGGTGTCTAATTTATTCAATCTCATAATTTTATTAAAAACACATTCAGGGTGTAAAAATACATATTTCAACTGCTTAAAGAATAATCCCGAGTTTGTTTCCCAACCTAACGCCATCATATTTATAGCAAACGTTTCACCTACTACATTAACTGCCGTTTCAAGAAATTCCTTCTTGTAAAAATATTTCTGGAGCATCATTTTATCCCGCATAGTTGCAATCTGTGCGAGGCACGCCTGTTGAATATCTTTGACTGAATCATACGTTATATCTTCAATAGATGCATACGACATTCCCATATGTTGTTTTTCGAGTTCATCTTGCACTTCTTTTTTAATTGCATCTACAATCACCGTTTCATCGACGACCTGCTTGTAGTGTGCCTTAACGCAGAACAATTGAAAAGCTCGTTTAAGTGGTGCCTTCTTCTCAACCAATATGCTATTGTAAAGGGCAGTATAAACAGGACAATCCATTTTGGCACAATCACTCAACCACGCGTTCGATTGATTCATTTTACCCATATAGCACACTTTTATAATCCCAGTGCTTAAATGTCTTGCTCGGTATGAGACTTGGATAACATCTCGAGGTGTGTTAAATGATGCAATAAAGAGATATTTATAATCAAAATCGAGACCTTCATAATTCACACCACAAGTGATGATATTATTGGTTAGAACAAATGATTTATCCGCCCACGCCGAATTGACGTCTTTCAATCCTGCCTTTGTTTTATCGCCAACATCTGCATTGTAGAATATACCCTTGCGCCCTGTTTGTTCGCAAATTAAACTATAAATATTCTCCATTGAAGACCAATTACAAGAATCCCGTTTATATGGATAAAATATAAATATTTTTGAACCAGATTTTATTTTTGTGATGGCATCATATAAGGTCATTTCGAAGTCTTTCATATAATGAATGGTGCGAGTTTGTGGTTCATTAATGCGAATGTATGTGTGTATGGTGGCGTTTGGTTCAAGTGATTTTATAAAACCAATTGTTTTATTTGTAATAAATGCATCAAGCAGGATTACTTTTTTGGCATTTTGCAACATATACTTCAACTGATTCCAAATTTTCATTTTGAGTTGATTGGTTAAGTTGTCGCCTTCCATAAAGTCGCCAAGAAACTTATCTAGTAGGGTTTCAATCTCATCAATAACAACAATGTCATACTTTCTTGATAGATAGTGTAATGAGTTTAATACAATAATAAGTTTGTCTTCGGCGTTTAATCCGCCTTCCTGTTTTTGCTTTGTGGTTAGTTTGTTGTTTTTATAATGGCATACATTTATTTCCTTGTCTTCAAGTCGTAATTGCGTATTCAGTGCGAGTGCTTGATTTGGTGCAATCCAACAAAACGAACCAAATTGTAGGTAATCGATTGTTTGCGCCGTTTTTCCGCCACCCATTCCAATATTGAAAACACTGTATTTTTCAGTGCCGTTAAAACAGTCTTGACTCATTGTTTCTACTGGGCGGATTATTTCTTGTGGAATATTAAAAGTCTGCACAAAGTCCCTGTATGAAATATCTTTCTTTATTTGGGGATAGTAATACACTAGAATTTGTTTAATTTGGTCGATGGAAACTGGTGGAAACTTTGATAGTTTAGTCCATTCTTGTTGCCTTTTTGCGACAACTGATTTCGCCTTGTTCTGCAACCAGCTCATATACTGTTCGAAAGTTAAACCATTGTAGTAGCAGAATCTCGCTACAAGATGGCAATATGAAAATTGGAAATTTTCATTAAGTGGTAATAATTGCAGGATTTGGAACGGGGTTAAATTGGTGTAATCCACTTCTGCGGGAATATTTAATATGAGTTTTGGCAATGAACCAATATCAAATGGTGCTTTCGCCTTTTCAATTTGAATCTCTTGTTCTACTTCTTCACTCATAATTGGTAATGGTTTTACATATGTATTAAACCAGCACATAATACAGTGTTTTTTAATGTCATCATTTTCAATTATGCACTGAACTCGTCCGTCCAGTTTCGATTGATTAACAGACTTCATTTGTCGGTTCTTGGTATATACTTTCCAATCAAAGGCACTATCTTTTGTTTGTAAATGTTTCACAATCATTTTAACTTGGGTGCGTTCTTCCTCGTTGTGTATCATATAGTTATTCAATGTAATATGGTATGACTCCTTGACATCGGTAATTGAACCCGAAATCGCCATATCTGCGTCTGGAAAAACTTCATTAATAAGGTCTTTGAAATATTGACAACCTTTTAGAAAGGTTGTTCCAAAAGGAACGTCGTTTGGGTCTTCATTGCTTTTGGAACAACCTTTCCCTGAATTATCAATATCAAAATATATTTTATGCGGAAACTTTGTAATTAGGTCGTATATGCCATTATTGTTTTCAAGCAGTGTTAATAGATTCTGCGGGGTAGTAATGCCCCACATTCTACCATTATTAACAGTCTGCGATGCAATACAGACTTCATTTGCACCTACATTCTTAATTGCTTGTGCTTGGGCCCCACCTTCGAGTTTCGTAATGTTCTTCCAAAAGCGGGTCTTCCATACTTTGACTTCTTTTGTTTTTAGTTGTCTTTCAATGAGTTCCATACTACAATGTATATAGGATAGATTAATATTTAAATCATTTGAACTTAATTGTTTTAATTCAAATAATAATAGTTGAATTAAAATAATGCAATTTGCCTTAATAGCCTCCATTGTGTTTGAAATGGAGATTTCCTTAAGCAGTCATATTCTCTTGCCTTTGCAAGGTTTTGGTGGCGGGATTTTAGTAATGCTTTACGATAGATTTCTTTGTATTCGTCGGGGTGTGCTTCTCGCCATTTGTAAATTGCAACTTTGTTGTACATAATTCTTAATATATGTATTATAATATATTTAAATCAGTTATACATATTTTGCTATTAAGTAGGTCCTTTGGGTCCATTTGCACCTTTGGATATATCATACGGTTCTTGAATATAATATTTTGCCTCTGCAATAGAACTTCCCATTTCCTTCATATCACTAGCGAGTTCCTTCTTTTTACTGATACTGTCGCCATATTTCTCCGTTAGAAAACTATGTCTAAGCATATTAACACCAACAGATTTTGTTGCACCAAATATCTTATTAATGCGTTGGTTAAGCTGTGGCGAACTTAGCTGGGTTCCATTTATATCAAATAACAAATATTCAGTGGGATTGAATTTTATATATTTTGTTAGAATAGATTTTAGTTCTTTCGGTAGTGGAACCCGTTGCTGACCGAACTTAGCTGTTTTAAATGCATTGAAGACCAACTCATTTTTATCAATATAGTTATCTGCGTTTTTATCAATATTTTTGATTTTAAATGCAGTATAATCTAGTAATCTTCTTGGTGCAATATACTGAGCACCTAGTAAAGCAAGAATGATATACAATTGTATTTCTTGTAAGTCTGGATTACCTGATTTATATTGTTTGGCTGCTTCCTTTTTCAGTAGTTCTAATCTTTTTACAATATCATCTTGACTAACCCAGTTCTCAGTCATCTCCTCAGTCATTTTCTGATTATCGACTTTTTTCTTTAGAATTTCGGCGTCTGCCATCATCGCCTCTCGATATGCATTATTATTAAAAATAACTGCCAATGCAGATAGGAAGGGTCTTCTTGATGTTGCAGTCTTATTATCTCTTAACCAGTCTATTGTTAATTTAGGATTATTCAATTTAACAATATTTGAAACAGTTAATTGTTCGTTTGGAAATAATCCCCTAAATAAAGACCCTAGCGTTGATGTATATGTTTTCACTGAACCGGTAGACAGCGTTGGTCGTTTGCTTAAAATGTATTCGGATAAACTCATTATATATAATAGTTTAGATAATTTTAAATACATTCTAAATGATTTAGAAATTGACTTGTATTTTGGGCTTCTTGAAAAATTGCTTCAAAACGAATTCGTTTCTACTGTCCATTTTTTTATCTGCTAGTTCTTCAAACATATCTAAAAAGGTTTCCACATCAGTGTACAAATCTTTTGTTCGATTGCTAGCAGAATTAATATAGTGAAGAAATGCGCAACAAGCCCAGCCACAGTAGTTATCAAATAAGCCTTGTATATCTTTTCCTGCGCTTGCAAGGCCTTTGCCGCAGTATTTCTTCACATCCTCTGGAGGTCCAATTCCATATGGATCGAAATAAATACCCTCTATCTTCCCATTAGGATGCTTCAACATCTGAAAACAACACCAATGTGTGCCACCGTTTCGTTCTCCAGTCTCCGGATCAAACTCATCTTCTAGATTGATAATGTATCCTTTGTTGTAAACAAGAGGTTCCTCTGAGAGCTCATCTTTGAAGCACACTTTCTCCAAAGGTATTGACATTCGTTTTGCTAGGTCAAATAAATTTGCATCGGTTAACATAGTTTATATAAAGGTAGAAACTAATTTGCTAAAATGAACGAATAATATTATGTCCAAAGCAACTCTTTTGCATAGTAAGCAGCAGACCCTAGATATTCGTCTCCGAGTTTCTCTGGTTCTCTGCGATGTCTTAAACGAAATAGACGCTTACGGTCATTAGCGTAACCTTTTGGAAGCAATCCTTGTTTTTCTAATTCCGAATAGTAGTGAAAATCTAAAAATTTGGCATCTCCAATGTAGGTAATAAAAACACCGTTGAAGTCGTATACTTCGATTTTCTTTTTAGGATTATCTGATGGGAAAATCTGTATTCCTAACTCTTTAGCTCGTTTATAAGTCGCTGGTAAAATCTTGTAGACCATTTTATATATATGATATTATAAAAGAGCAACTATAACTCACTATCTAGTTCTTTTTGGCTTGGACTTTTATTACCTAAAGGTCTTTGAGCTAACTCAAATTCATCAAACTTTTCCTCTGCTTCAGTGTCCCTAATGCAACTTATACGACCTCCACATAATTTTATTTCTTTACAACGACTTTTGTAACACATTGAAGCCAATTTTATAATTACACCAGCAGCAGTAGTCACTAGAGCCATATAAAAAACTTCACTTAGAACAGTAGGCATATGTATTATATCAATATTATAATTCCTATTTGTATACTTCCTATTAGATGCTATAAGACATAATAAGACCCTTAGGTTGTTATCAAAATTTCAAAAGTAGCTCCATCATAGTATAAAACATTCGCAGGAAGAGCAGGAACAAAAGTTGCTCCAGCAACACCATTTCTAATAGGTCTTACAAAAAATCCTGCTTGAACCGCATTAGTAGCAGCTCCAGAAGCGTTTAAACAAATTGATCCTGCTGTTGCCGAAGCACTACCAGCACTATTACCAATACAAATACTATTTGCTCCTTGTGGTGTTGTAGTACCTGCTCCAGCACTTGCTCCAATAGCAACGGCACCTGCTCCCTGATTTAGATTTCCTGCCGTATTTCCAACAGCAACACAATTTGTGCCTTGATTAGTCTGAGCACAACCAATTCCAATCGCAACCGAATTTATTCCTTGTGTAGTTAATCCACAACTCGCACCAATTGCGACTGACCCAGCACTTTGTGTATTATTTCCAGCAGACACACCGAGAGCAACCGCATTTCCACCTTGATTAGTTTGACCAGCACCAGCACCTACAGCAACAGATTGAGATCCTTGATTTAAATTTCCAGAATTTAGACCAATAGTAACAGACGATCCCAATTGTCCTGAATTACCAGCACCTGAACCAATAGCGACAGAGCCTGTTGCTTGAGTAGAAGCTCCAGCATTCAGACCGATAGCAATGCTAGCAGTTGCTTGAGCAGAATTTCCGGCATTATTTCCAATCGCAATTGAGTTAGCAGTTTGATTGGTTGTTCCTGCTAGCGGACCAATAGCAATAGCCGCAGTTGCTTGTGAAGTTTGACCAGCAGTATTTCCAATTGCGATAGCACCTGCTAGCTGATTAGCATTTCCTGCTAGACGACCAATCGCAACTGCTTGAGTTGCTTGCGAAGTTGTACCAGCAGAAACACCAATAGCAACTGATTGAGTTCCTTGTGTAGTTTGACCAGCCGCGTTACCAATAGCAACAGATGATGCCAATTGTCCAGAATTTCCAGCATTGGTTCCAATCGCAACCGAACTTCCTGCTTGACTAGTTTGTCCAGCTGCTGAACCAATAGCAACAGCAGTAAATGCTTGTCCAGAATTTCCAGAATTAACACCAATCGCAACAGAACCACTTCCTTGTGTAGTTGTCCCAGCATTGACACCGATAGCAATAGCATTTGCGGTTTGACTTGTCTGACCAGCAGTTGAACCAATAGCAACACAATTATTTCCTTGAGTAGTTGTTCCAGCAGCATTACCAATAGAAATAGCACTACTACCTTGAGTAGTTTGTCCCGCACCATTACCAATAGCGATCGCATTCGCCAATTGTCCGTTATTCCCAGCATTAACACCAACCGCAACACAATTAGTCGCTTGATTTGTTGTCCCCGCACCAGCACCAATAGCGGTCGCTTGTGTTGCTTGGGTTATTTGTCCCGCAGATAAACCTATTGCGACGCAAGATGCGGTTTGAGTATTATTTCCTGCTAAATTACCAATCGCAACAGAATTAGTTCCTTGTGTTGTTTGTCCCGCAGTAATTCCAATCGCAACCGCATTCGCTAATTGACCGCTATTACCCGCTAATGAACCAATAGCAACTGAACCTACACCTTGTGTAGTTGTCCCAGCATTTACACCAACAGCAACGCAAGTTGTTCCTTGATTTGACCCACCAGCAGACCTACCAATAGCAACACTATTAACGCCTTGATTTGTTGTCGCACAAATATTACCAATAGCGACCGCCCCTTGTCCTTGCGTTGTTTGTCCTGCTCCAATTCCAATAGCGACGCAATTTGAACCTTGTGTTGTTAGTCCCGCACTTGAACCAATAGCAACAGCAGTTCCTCCTTGATTACTATTTCCAGCATTAGCACCTATGGCGACTGAGGTAGATCCTTGAGTAGTTTGTCCAGCATTAACACCGACAGCAACCGAATTTGCGTCTTGATTACTATTTCCTGCCCCATTGCCGATAGCAACGGAATTATTACCTTGACTAGTGAAAGCAGCATTACCACCAATAGCAACTGAAGTGCTTCCTTGACTACTTCTTCCAGCATTTATCCCAATGGCAACACTTGCCTGTCCTTGATTAGTACTACCAGCAGTAATACCAATAGCAATTGCTGTTGTTGCTTGATTTAAATTTCCAGCACTTGAACCAATAGCAATCGCATTTATACCTTGAGAAGTTATTCCCGCTAATGATCCGATTGCTAATTGCCCCCCAGTAAGAAGGGTAGAATTATAAGCATCTACTTTTACAATTGATGTAAAAGTACCATCTACAACATTTGCGATAATACCATCTGTAATATTAGATGTAATAGCAGACGATGTTGTTAGAGCACCGAGAAAAGTTGGAGCACTAACCGAAGAAGAGAAAGTTGTTGATGAAGCGACAGATGTAGCGACACCAGTTCTTTTTAAATATAAAGCAGCAGCATCTGCTGTTGTAAGATTTTCAGTAGCGAATACAACACTATCAAAAACTGGTAGATTTGCAGTTGGTGGTGGATATTCTGACATTATATATATATATATACTTTTAAAAAAAGTATAGCAAAATAACTCATATTTTCCTAAATTATAATATCACTATAAGTATAATGCCTCCTAAAGTTTCTAAAGTAATCAACTTTTATGAGAAGATGCCAAAAGATATGCTCGATAATGCGGACAATCCCAATTTCGATATACATCATATCAAGTTGCCATTCAGAATGTGTGTGGTTGCTCCCAGTGGCTCGGGTAAAACTAATTTCCTTGCAAATCTTCTTTATGTATTTAGTTCTGGTTCAAAAGGAACTTTCGCTGACATAATAATTATTACCAAGAATTCAGACGAGCCAATTTATTCATTTCTGACCAAAGAGACGGATGGGGCAATTTCTGTCGTTGAAGGAATTGAGAAATTACCCAACTTAGACAAAATGGACAAAAAACAAAATCATTTAGTATGTTTTGACGATTTACAATTACTAAAAAATCAAGACCCTATTTTAAACTATTATATTAGAGCCCGTAAACGTAACTGTTCGGTGATTTATTTGGCTCAGAATTATTATCAAGTACCGAAGGTAATCCGATGTAATTGTTCCTATTTAGCTATTTTGAAACTATCTGGTGCAAGGGACTGCCGTATGATACTATCAGAGTTGGGTTTAGGTTTAGAGAAGGAACAATTAATCAAAATGTACTCGGAGGCAACATCCGAACATATGACACCATTTTTGATAGCAATGGAGGAGCAAGACCTAACAAAGAAATTCAGAAAAGGCCTCTACGATTATCTCAATCCCGCTGAATATGTCTAATAGGGTTTTATCTTAAGTCTTTTTAATTTCAATTTATTTTAGGGACATATATTAGATGCCGAAATTTACAAGCTATAAAAACAAATTTAATGACAAATTTGGATTTGATAAAGATGCTTCTCATTCAATCGCAGAAATAGCAAAACTAACAGGCTATAAAAAGTCAGGTTTAGAAACTATTTACGACAAAGGTATGGGCGCATATAAGACAAATCCACAATCAGTAAGACCAACTGTTACTTCGCCTCAGCAGTGGAGTTATGCGCGCATATATTCTGCAATAATGGGAGGCAAATCGGCCAAAATAGATGCTGCTCATTTGATACCAACCTTTGAGAAAGGTTGAGCCAAAAGGTTGGTAATTGCGTTATTTAGTTATACTTTTTTTAAAAGTGTATTTTAATAATGAATGAGCGAACAAAAATGAATGATATCGATATGGGTTTAACAACCGAAGAAGAAGTGATGCCGATTTTGGCGAAGCATTTTGGTGAAAAATTAATTAAACCAAACTATACATATTGTCCTTATGATTTTGAAGCAGTTACTTCTAAAACAAGATACGAACTAAAGTCTAGAAGATGTAATCACAATACTTATAATACAACGATCATTCCAGTATCAAAATGTCAAGACCAATCGTTGGGAAATGTTGTTCTTTGTTTTTGTTTTTATTTTATTGATGGGTTATATTATATTTATTACAATGAACGATTATTTAGCACTTTCAAAATTAAACAAGTAAGAACATTTCGAGATAATAAATGGGGACTTAGTAAGGATCATTATGAAATTCCAATTGACCAGTTAGTAAGAATCAATATCTAATCGTTGTAAATAGGGACCAGTGTGTGTCTTCCTATCTTGCAATTATAAAAAGGTGGGGATTTGATGATTTCGTCTAATCTCTATAAGAATAATGCTGAAATCATCAAATCCCCACCTTTTCAAAACAAAATGAAATCCCCACTTACTATATTTTGTTAGATTTGTTAGATTTATAATCTTTTAGAAATATATTTTTAGAATCAAACTTTTTGAAAAAAATGAGAAGTCTCAAAGGTTGGTGGTATTGCATAACAAGATGCATAATTATTATTATGCGGAAAAGTTTGAGCCAAAAATGTTTTCCTTTCGTATGATTTTATATTTGTTTTGGCGATGATAATTTGGCAAAGCTGAGGCTTTAACTCGACACATTTTTTAAAATCTTCCAAAGGCATTTATAATACACTTTGATAAAAGTATAGTAAAATAAACGAGATTTGTTAGATTTGTTAGATTTATTATAATATCATATATAAATGAAAGATATATCTAACAATACTGGATATGAGATCGGAGGAGAATTGTATATGTTCCACCAAACACCAAAAAAACTCGCACTGGACTTAATGCAATTTGTCCCACTCGTTGCTGGTGATACTGTTTTTGAACCGTTTTCGGGTGAAGGGGCATTTTATAACGCTTTTCCCGATTATTGTTCTAGAGATTGGAGTGAGATTACAAAAAATAGAGATTACAAGGACTACAAGGGGTCTTATAATTGGGTCGTAACCAACCCCCCCTTTAAAATGCCCAACGACAAGGGCGTTTTAAAAAATGCAATCTACCCGCTACTACTCGAGTTCGCAAAAACGGCCAAAAAAGGAATCGCATTCTTGGTCTCCGATTATGCCTTTGCAAGTCTAACACCAGTTCGTATCGCCAAGATGGCGTCGTTTGGTTTTTTCTTGAAATCGCTTACCATTT
>Ga0181349_1001018_pt1 | contig 12021 bp, 10 predicted proteins | sample Su13VDMM110SD_FD_130106 | JGI IMG/M metagenome (GOLD analysis project Ga0181349, IMG submission 130106) | Freshwater viral communities from Lake Michigan, USA - Su13.VD.MM110.S.D | ecosystem: Environmental > Aquatic > Freshwater > Lake | place: USA: Michigan | collected 2013-07-16 | reverse complement strand
ATGTGTTTTTGATTATCTAATTCAACTATGTATTTTGGGTCTACTTGTATGCCTGATTTCTCTATCCATTGGAATACTTCCGTTGCATCCTTTGCAAAATTGAATACTGATTCGTTTGCGGTTGAGTTTACTTCATATTTTAATATCTTTTTTATTATCCCAACTTGCTTTGATAACGGGATACTATCGTTTATATTTGTTGCCCACTTTTCTTTAATGGTTCTTTTGTAAAATGATTGGATTTCTCTAAATTGGTCTTCATCTATACCACTATCGGTAATGAATCTGTATAAATCAATATCTACTGCTTGCTTTAAATTCAATAGATGTGTTACACTCTTACCATTTACCACTGCTTTAAAGCGTTGGGATTCTTCTAATTGTTTAAGTGCATCTTCTCTCAATCCTAACCCGTCGGTATGGTTTATATTGATTACATATAGTTTTGGTAAACAACTAACTACAATGAATGATATACGATTGTTTAGAGCATGCTTATCAGTATCCGAAAGTTGAATATAAATTCTACTTGGACGGGAATTAAACTCCAATAAGAAATCATTGAACGATTGTGAATCCTCTATGTATATAACCATCTTACAAAGATAATAAAAAGATTTGGTTTTTCCAAATTATCCTCTATAAAATTTTGTAAGGTTTCTAACATAAGTATCTATGTTGGATATTGTTTCTTGTGCGTAATTGATTGAACGCTGATTTAGTTGTTCTACCTCTGCAGAATTAGTTCCACTTATTTTCCAACGCATTCTTAATGCAATATAGGCTGGGTTATTTGAATAAGCATCAAATGTTTCTTTTGATATTTCATATATAATACCATTTTCATCATTTGATTTGCGAGTAAAGTAGCGAAATATAAAACCTATACTATAATCATTTGAATTGGGCATGGGTTCGTATGTTTGGATTAAATTTCCAAATTGAGAAATATTTTTAGATGTCAATATATTGTATATATCTATACTATTCATATTAGTTTGCTGGTCTACATTTTAATTTTATTGTAGTTTCCCAAGTACTATCAGATACTCTATGATTTACCTCAATTACTTGCATTAATCCCCTGTCTTCAAATGGTAAATTATCTATACGAAGAACCTGGCCAGCAGTTACTCCAGATAAACCCAAAATTGTTATTTCCAATTCAATTGGTAATAATGGATTTTTTTTATTAATACCATCTCCTCCAAAATACATAGATTTAATTAAATCAGTATTTTTAAATATAGCTTTGGTTACTCCTGTATTATTAACCCCGTTTGTATGCTCATTGGGTTCGTTTGATATAAGAACACAACTTTCGTTTATTAGAACATCCATAGCTGCTTCCGCATCTACTTTAGCTTGTGCCTGTCCTTTAGCAGTTAAACTCTCATCTTCCTGTGAATACCATTGACCCTTTGCTTGTGGATTATCGGGATTACCATACTCATAACTCCACACTCTATCTTTTCCCGGCAACCCTGGTACATTTGGTATTGGGGTTTTATCAAATTTATCAAGTTCTCCTGGTTTTTGACTTCCAGGTTTTATTTTTGCATAAATTATTTTTCTATCATCTGGTGTTTTTTCTGGTTTACCTTCAGTTTCACCAGATAACATTTCATAATCACTTGGACCAGGTGCATCCAATACTTTATCAGCTAAATATGAAAAAAATAACTTACCACCTGAATCAACGGTTTTTCTATTACCCAACATTGCCATTGCTCCAATTTCTTTTGGTAAATCACAATTAAAAGATATGTTAGTTATTGTAGAGCTTTTATCAATTTTTTCAAATAATGGTAATAATGGAATTAAATTCTTTTTTGGAGTTAATGCATAATCAACAATTGTAAATACTTCTTTTCCGTTTTCTCCACTTGTTGTTTGTGGAGCTACATCTGTTAATCCACAGCTTGCTATATTTATTTCACTACATAATTGCTCCAATATATTTACAATATTACCATCTGCATTATTTTTTATAATATCTTGCACAAATGTAACTTTAAAAAATACATTTTCAGTTTTTCCCCATCTACGTGCATCAAATTGGTTATTATAAGTACCACCTGATTCATTTTTAAATGTTTTATTTAATGGTTCTGGTTCTGGATAACATTTACTTGGTACATATTTTGCTGTAAATGCTTGTGTATTTACCAAATCTAATATAGTTTCCTTTCCTTTAACGGATGGATTTGCCATTTTATCATTTAAAAATATAACATTTTCAGAATTAGAAATCATATTTGGATGTGCGCAAGTTATCGAATCATCCAAATTTAATTTATACCTACCAGATGTACCACCAGTTGAGCGTTGGTTAATAGCGTATTTTGCAATTAACTTAAACGATATATAAACATCTTCACTTATACTATCATATTGTAATCCAATACTACTTAAAATACTGGTCCAAGTTTTTGATAAACTTGATTGTGAATAATCATAATTTATTAAATTTGGTCTTATTTCACTATTTAATAACGCATCATAATCGGAATCTGACATACCAAGTAAATTTGCCACTCTATAAGAAGATACATTATCTTTATCACCTGTTTTTATAGATTTAGAATTTTGTTTATGTGAACCCAAATATGCAGTTATTTCAGTTGGACAACCAACGGTAAATACAACATCAACGGATGCATCATTATTAATTGTAAAATTAAAATTAATAAGAGGCCCTACCATTACATCGGCAGATAAACTATGCGTATTAATCCATTTTTGCCAATAATCAATATTCCCAACAAATGGTTTGGAAAATCCATCGGTAATATTTATCTCACCAATATCACTACCATCTAATCTATTTTGATTCCATCCCCACGCTATTGTTTTTGCACTACCAATTCTAAAAAAATTTTGGTATCTTTTCATTTGTCCCATTGATGAAAATTTAACAGTAACAGAACCTTCTCTTACAACACCCATTGTACCAGTTGGTTTTACTTCTAAATTTGTTATTAATGGTGGAAATCTATCTAATAATCCTTTATTAGTATATTTGTAACTTGCTTCTGTACCTATTGTTTTTTGCCCATTATGTTCGTGAAAATATATAAACGGCATAGCTCCAGCAAAATTAGCTTTGTTCAAATTAGTAATAGCGTTTATTACATTTTGACTAACTGGTGCAAAAAATGGAAAATGATTCATAAACTATTAAAATAATTGTGTAACTATTGATGACCGGTTTGGTATTCTTAATTGTAATCCTGGTTCTAATTTTGTATCTATATCTGTAAGATTATTATATGTTGCTATTACCCACCACAATTCTGCATTACCATAAAATTGATTTGCTAGTAAATCTAACCTATCTTCTTCTTCCGTTACAATTAATATATCGGAATCTGTTGGTTCTATATATGGTAGTAATAGTGAATCATATACTATTCCTTTACCAACTATATTTTTTCCATCTAAATTATCGTATCTTCCCATATTTTTTATTTTAATTAATTTGGATTATTATCAACACCTCTTACTTTAAAAAGTTTTACTTGACCAAAAATATTCTTTTTATAATCACCAGTGATTGCATCATATTCGGGTTGTTTACCAAAATTTTGTGGTGCTACGGATACATTATTTGCATTTAAAATTTCATTATTTGTAGGATTTGTTACTATTTTATTATTTTTAATTGCATTTCCAGTCATTTGATTGACCTGATTCATTGCCATAGCTTCAACTTCACTTTCGGTTTGTATTTCTTGTTTGAAACCACTTATCTTTTCAGAATTTAATGGTTCAAATTTAGCTAATGGTGTTCTTTTTAATTTAACCAAATCAATTGTTGGTAAACTTGGTTTAGATATTTTATTAAAATCATTTGGAGGAGGTAGTGGTGCGGTTGCTGGAAACTCTAAATAATCATAGTTTGGTGATATTATTGCTTTACCATTTGGTCCATAAAAATCAGAATCAGAAACCGTTTGTATTACTTTATAGATAATATCCATCTCACATACAAATGGATATTGTGAACCATCTTTTATTTCCCACGGTGAAATATCAGGAACAGTTAAAGTACAACTTGTAATAAATCCATTATTACTATCAAACATATCACCAATTCTTAAACTACATACTTTTCCTTTAATTCCAATAACACCAGCTGATTTACCATTGGTAAGTTTCATTATTTCATTTGCTTTTTTCCATACCAATGAAAGTTCTTCTTGTGAAGATGCGTATATTTGAGTTTTAAATGAAACTTCTCTTTCAAAGCTTTCGTAAAAATAAAATTTATATGGTGAACCAACTGCTTTAGCTTCTCCCCAAGTTGGAGTTGGGGTATCTGTAAACCCGGTTATATTTGATAATAAATAAATAAATTTACCACTAATTCCAAATCTTACTTTTATTAAATCCGAATCAATATCTTTTAATGCACCTAATGATTTTAAACGATGGTCACCTTTTATTTCTTTTGTTTTTCTATTTGAATATCCACCAAAAAATGAATGATTTATAGTGGTACCAGTTGCATCTACTACTTTATCACTAAATCGAGTAGGTTCTCCTGCCTTTACAATATCTGATATTTTATATATACCTTTATCACCATTTTTTACAATTAAAAATCCATCTAAATTTATACCGTTTGTGGTACGCTTTCCATCTTCTAATTTATATGGATTTAATAATCTGTCTGTAAAACTTTGTCTTCTTACGCCAATCCCAATATTATCATTTGAATTAAAACCCAAATCAGAATATTGTTGCATTTCACCTACACTACCTGTTGAAAATATAGTTGCTTCTTCTTTGTACGAATTTAAATAATCAGTTGGGGTTACACCAGTTGATGGTATTTTACTACCATTTACTTCTATATTGTTTGGTATATTGCTTCCTTCGTAATTATCAATAAACCCAGTATTTCTTACCAATTGTTGTTGGTTAGTTGCAATACCCTTTCTTTCTTTTAATATATCTTGTGTATTTATTTGGTTAGATGGAAACTTTGGGTCTAAACCATAAACACCCGCAATACCACCAACATTTAGTGGTGAGTTTTTACCTAAATTACTAGCTGCTGAAGCTATACTTAATTTAGATGCTAATTTTCCCAATCCTTTTAATACAATTGAAGATGCCGCACTAACTACTGTTGGTCCTATGTTTTGTTTAAATTGTTGTGGTGTTGCCACTCCACTTAAAAAATTACCAACTGCGGTTTTTTGATTGTTTATATTACCTGCTGCTAATTTGGCATATAATCCACTATCTGTTACATTATTACCAACCACCAAATCAGATGGTAGTAATGGGTGTTGTGTTGTATTTAATGTATCGTTAATAGCACTACCTGCTGCTTTTCCAATTTTACCCAATAATCCTAATCCACTTTGTATAAGATTACCAGTTACTTTTAAAGCTGCTTTTGTTACTTTTTTAGTATCTACTTTACCCTGTGTAGTTATACGGACAATATCTTTTCCGTAAATATTTGGAGAGTTTTTAACTAAATTACTTAATTGTTTAACATCATTGGCAAACCTATCATCTGGTAATGGGGAAAGCATATCAGCTTTTACATTTCTAGGATTAAATTTTTTATCCTGAAAGGTAAACTCATTTAATAAATCTTGCATTGACTTTCCCATACTTAATTAGATTTATTTTTAGCTTGTCTTAAATTACTTATATATACCTGTCTGCCATCCAATTGTACCGTAATAGGTTGTGTTTGAATATCATGTCTTAAACCTTTAATTTCTTCTAATAGTAAATCACTTCCTCCACCTTTTTCTTCACCACCAAACAGCATACCAACTGCACCTGCTGCTAAACCTATTCCAGCTAATACAGGTAATGCAGCTAATCCAGTTGTTGCAACTAATGCAAGTGAAGCACCCAATGCAGTTAGTGCTGCTGCCATACCAAATATAGGTAAAAAATTAACTTGTGATAAAGAAGATAATTGTTCTACTATTGATGGTAATGCTACACTAACCAAAGAAAATCCTTCACCAAATAATTTTGCACCCAAACCTGCCAACGCCAATGCTCCTCCAAATGCTAACATACTACCGGCAACTAATTCCAATATACCAGAAGCAGCAAGCGGTGCTAATGCGTAATTTAATCCAATCATAGCAAGTCCTAAACCAAGTAAAGCAGCTCCTGCTTTTAGTAATGAATCTGGTTTTACCGTATTAAATTCTTGCAATGCTTTTGCAGTTACATATAATGCTGCTGCCATAACCAATAAAGCGCCGGCTCCTCTTAATAATGCCTTTGTATCTATTTTAGATATTGAACTTGCTGATTTAGTAGCAGTACTTGAACTACCCGGTGTAGGTGGTGTTATTGCTCCACCTTTGCCTAAACTTTTAATTGCACCAGTTTCTTTGGTATCCAATAAACCCGTAAACCCTGCTCCTTTACCGCCGCCTAAAAATGTACCAATTCCTTTTACAGAATCTTTCATAAAATCAAAACCTTCTTTTGCATCTGATACTTGTCCTTTAAAATCTTTCATACCAATCAACATACCACCGATACCTTTAACGGCAGTACCGGCAATACCAGCTCCCATTTCTTGTACAAACGCAGTTGTGGCATTAAATGATTCTTGTAATTTACCAGCAGGTGTTGCTGCTTTTTCCATATTAGCAGACATCTGTTGTAATTCAGATACAGATGTTCCCAATGCTTCAGCTACTGCTTTCTTTTGATAAACATCCATTTTGTTGAATTTTTCAATTCCACCAGCCGCGTTTAATGCTTCTTTCATTGCACCAACCGAATCACCTGCGTATGCTAATTCTCTAGCTTTAGATAAATTTAGATTTCTACCTAATAAAACCGATGCTTGCATTTCCGATGCAACGGATGATTGGTAATCTAATAAATTATCACTAATCTTTGCAGCGGTGCTTAAATCAACACCCAATCTACGTGCTTCAATTGCGGCTTGTGCTATATTAGCTCCACCATCTTTTGCATACAATGCAAAGAACTCGGTGTTTTCTGCAATATCTTTCATAACATTCGCAGGTGCTACACCATTAGCCGATGCTAATTGTGATGCTGCCTCCATTGTATTCATTGCAGTTGAATTTGAAAGACCTGATAAATTACCAAATTGATTTACTAATGTAGCTGCTTCTTCACCACTAACACCCAAACGATTGGCTATTGTACCAACAGCTATGCTAGTTCCTAATGTTATTTCGTTGGCATTTCCTAGTTTTTGAGCTAAAGATGTTACGGCTGCACCTGCTTCATCGCCTAATATTTTAGATACAGCAAATGATTGTGCTTTTAATTGGAACATTTGTGTTACTGTCCCACCTATTCCTTTTGATAATTCATTAAAATCATCCACTAACCCACCAACAAAAAATAATGCAACACCTGCTGCGTTTTTGAATGATGAAAAGAATATCTGTGTAGTTATTGCTAGTTTTTTAAAAGTTTTTTCTATTCCTTCTAAATCGGTCATTAACTCTTCATAAATTCCTTTAGTATCCTCTGATATATTTGCAAATTTAGAAGCTTCAACAAATGAGTTTTGCATTACAGCGTATTGTGTTATTGCATTATCTAATATTTCTTTTTCAGTTTTGTTTAATAAAATACGTCTAGATGCTAATGCAGTTATTGTTGCTGATAATTTTTCATTTATTCCTGCTATTTCTGCATTTTTTGATGCAACTGCTACTGCATCTTCTTTATTTAATTGAGCTAATTCAGATGTTTGAAGTGCAGATTCTGATAATAATTTGTTTATCTCTTTAAATCCAGCTAAATTTCCGGTTTTTATATTACCTAAACTTTTTGAAAACTCAATACCATATTGTGCACTACTTTGTAATGATTTTTTTAATCCATCTTGTAATGATGATAGATTACTCAAAGAAGATTCAACTTCACTATATAAATCAACTTGCTCTTTTAATGCAGTTTTGCCTTTATCGAGTAATTTATCTATTTTAGATAATTGTTTTTGTTGTTTTGTTAGTTGATTATTTAATTCTAAATTATAATCACCGGTTCTTTCGTAATCTTTTGCTATTTTTTCTTCCAATTTGGCAATATCAGTTAGTACCGCTAATCTATTTTTAGCGGCTTTTAATGCAATTTGCTCTTCTTGGGATAAATTAGTTTTAGCCATTACTTATTATTTCTTCATTAGCTTATCAATAAGCTTTCTATTTTTTTCCATCTCTTTCATATAGTTTGCTACATCTGGATGGACTCCGGCTTTTTCTGCTGCATTTATATATCTATCAGCAACTCCACGCTTTAAGGCTGAAAAGAAATTATCAACTATTTTTTCTAAAAATCCTTCTTCGTTTATTTTCATAATGTTGTATTTTATCTTATATAAATATCCATAAACAAAAAAAGTTAGGATTATTATCTCCTAACTTTGTTTGCTTTACTGATTTGTTCTTGTTCTGCTTTCTTAATTTTTAATAAATTATTCACATACAACCTTCTTATATGTAGTGGTAAATTATATACATCTGAAAATGTAAATCCACCACCGCCTCCAAACACTAAAAAGAATATTTCTTCGTGGAGTTGTAAACTATAATTAGTTGGAAGGGTAAAAAAAGCTAATCCCAAACGGGATGTCTAGCGCCTCCTCTTCACCGGTCATATCAGAAACGAAATTGTATTTAAGGTCTAAATCTGGTGAGATTGTTTTTATATATTCCCTAAACGCTTTTGTATCTTTTGCTAACATATTTTTTGAAAATTTGCTAACTACACCTCTATCAGAGTCACCATCTACTGAAACAATCATATATTTTAATCTAGTAGATACATCGGATGAAAACTCTTTATTTTTAGCTAATCTTTCTAATGAAGCAATTTCTGCATTTATATCTTTTTCATCTTTGTGAGTTAATAATTTAAATACCACTTTCTTTTTACTTAATGGTAATTCTATTTCATAACGATTTTCTGCATTTAATATATTATCAACAATATCTTTTGTTTGAACTGCCGATAAATCAATTACAACTTTTTGTTTTTCACCACTAAATGGGTCTGTAACCTCTACCTCATAATCAGGTCCGTATCCTAAAATACGAGTTGCAAGAAATACTGCATTCTTATCACCGATGACAATATCATCTGGATTTACATCTGGTTGAACTACTACTGATTCAAATAATTTATCCAACACTACACCCTTACGGATTAGATTTTGAGAAGAAAGTATATCTTCTTCCTTTGCCGTCATAAATTTAATTTCCAAAGTTCCTTTACTTAAAGGATTTGATGGTGCGTAACACTTACCTTCCGATGGTAATGAAATGATTTGGACCGGAAAATCATATGTTCTGGCTACTGCTTGTTGTGTTGGTTGTTCTGTTTGAGGTTGCGTTGGTATTGCAGTTGTTCCTCGTGAAATGTTTACTTCGTCTTCCATAACTATAATAAATTGTTGTTGTTTATTCCTATTCTTCTAATACACTCTGGTCTTGCGCATAATTCATGTGGTAGATTACCGCAAGAACATCTATTATCATCTATATTTGATGAAAACTTTTGTACACTATCCAAAAGTAATTGTTTGTTTGAACTTGGTTGTTGTTCTTTTAATAAATCTCTAATTTCTGTTAGTAAATTTTTAATTATTGCAAATTGTCCTAATTCCATAACATTATTTTTTGTATATATAAATATACTAAAACAAAAAAAGTGTGTAAAAATTACACACTTTTCTTAAATTTTTAATTTTGTTTTTATTAGTATTCTAATACACAATAATCTACTGATAATGTGATTGAGATGTTTACGGGGTCATTTGAACTCCAATCCATTTCACCAAATTCAGCTGCTGCTACAAATGCTCCAACTAATTTCCAGTTTTCAATCTTATCACCAACAGGTCCTAATGCGTAGATGTCAATGTTTTTCTTATAAAAATCAGAATAACCATCACGACCAGTAATAGATTCGTGTGAAGTTCTAATCCATTCCATTACTGCCTGTGCTCCAGATGGAACAATTGGGTCATATAATACAACAGTTATATCATCCCAGTTAGATTTTCCCTTTATCTTACGCTTTACGTTGATGTGGTCTAATGTGATTGTTTCACTTGTATATTTTGGTCTGTTAGATGCCTTTATCATAAATGACGGGATGCCATCTACTTCCATTACAAATCTTTGAGATAATTTAGGTTCAAAGTTCGTGTAGAACATTTTATCAAACCCTAATACTTCTGCCATTTTTTATTTCTCCTTATATCTTTTATATAAATATATCTTTTTTAAATTTATTATGCTCCAAATGTTGCGCCAGTAGGTAATATATTGAAATCAATTTGGATAAATTCAGCAGTTTTAGTAGGTTGTAAGAAAATTGCTCCTTGTAAGATGTTTCTATCAATCACATCAGGTGTGTTGTTTGAATCATCCATTACCACTCTAAATGCATATAAACCTTGTCTTTGTTGGATACCCTCTAAATATGGATTTACAGTATTTAAGAATTTGTTTCTAGTCTCTGCAGTATTTTGTTCAAATACTAAATAACGAGATGTAGAAGCGATATATTTCTTAACCGTAATCAATAATCTACGAACATTTATTCTATCTAATGCAGATGGTTTAGATTGTAAAGTCTTTTGTCCAAATGCTACAATACCTTGTCCCGGAAATTGTGCGATTGGATTTACTTTTCCTTCATACAATGTATCTCTATCAGCGTGAGTTAGACGATTTACTACACCAATTGCTCCAGTAATACCACCACGATTTAAACCTGCTGGTGCGAACCATTCAGCTGCTGTATTATCGTTTGCTGCAAATACTGCTGGCATCAATACCGATGGTGGAACTGCTACCATTTTGTTAGTATTCAAATCAATTGTCTTAATCCAAGGGTAGTAAGTTGCTGCGTAGTTAGTATCTAATGATTCTGCTACCTCAACTGCTCCAGCGATTGTACCATCTTGTGCTACCGAATCCATAATGTAGAAACAATCAGTACGAGATTCACATAAATCAATACCTGCTTGTGCTACTGCTGGGTGTAATGATTGAATAACACCTGGCAATACTACCAAATTAATATCGTATTCATCTTGATTAGAAATTGCATCTAATGCTTGTTGGTATGCTACCGAACCACTTTTTGCAGATGTTGATAAATCAAATCCTTGTGAGTTAGTTCCAGTAATATCAATTCCTTTATTAATTGATTTGGCTGGAGATTTTCCATCAAATCCACCTTGAAACGCTACACCAAATGCTCTTTTAGCTACATCGGCTGCTGCTGAACCAGTTAATGGTAAACTTGCAGTAGTATCTAATGAGAACGAATTAGCAGTTGTTGCTGATGTTGGAATTGGTTTTAAGAATTGCTCATTATCTAAACTAACAACTGAAGTTTCAAAATCAAATCCACTCACATATGATGATGTTGCTACCGAATTTGTTTGGTAAACTACATTAGCTAATGAACCAGTATAAATACCAGCGAAAATTGGGTGGCTATACGCTGCATTTCCATAAGGAGCTGCAGTTACGGGTATTGCATCTATATTACCCATTTGAATATAGATATAACGAGATTTATTAGAGTAATCACCATATTCGGTAATTTTTCCAGTTGCATCTGATGTTACATATCTATCACCAATTGCTCTTGCAATATAGTTTGGAGATGTTGGGTCTAAATTTAAGTTAGAATAAGTTTCTAATACAAATTTTCTCTTATCAGTATCGTTGTATTTTCTTAATTGTAATGTAAATGTTGCGTAATCAGAACCAGCAACTGAACCAGCTGCTTTCACATCTGAAATTATTGCTTTAAATCTAGTATTTTCAACATTACCATCTGAAATAGTTTTAATTTTAAATAAAACGAAACTACTACTTCCAATCTAGTGATATTTAATATATAGAGTTGAAGCTCCAACTGCATCTTCAGTAAAATCTTGTTCTGGTAAAATAACAGCCGAAGCGATTGAACCAGATAATGATGCTAAACTTTCAAATTTAGTATAAACATATCCAT
>Ga0181349_1001014_pt1 | contig 12032 bp, 17 predicted proteins | sample Su13VDMM110SD_FD_130106 | JGI IMG/M metagenome (GOLD analysis project Ga0181349, IMG submission 130106) | Freshwater viral communities from Lake Michigan, USA - Su13.VD.MM110.S.D | ecosystem: Environmental > Aquatic > Freshwater > Lake | place: USA: Michigan | collected 2013-07-16 | reverse complement strand
GCGGTGCACTGGTCTTGGACATCATGTCTTTCTTCTGGACATAGGACACAGTGAATATGTCTTTCAACTGTCGCACCAAGTTGGCGTAGCCAAAGCTCATGTTGGAGCAGAATGATTTCAGCAGACGCTCTTCAATGAAGAAGTCTACATGCCCTATCGTGACACCGTGCTCCACGCGTCCCATGACTTCGGCTCGTGTCGTGTTCCTGTCCACCATCGAACCATCGCCCAGATGCGCCAGTGGGCCAGCTTGAGCGCCATACTTGACCACCACAAACTTGCCCTGATACTCTTGCACAAATGCGTTGAGTACATCCTCGGCTGTGCGATAACTACCCTTGATACAACCGCGCTGGTGGTTGATACGTTTACGAAAACTCTCGATCACTTCAACCAGCGGGAACTCGGCAATCTTAGCGTGTTCGTTGTTCATCAAAATACCAGCAGCTATAGCGCACCCCACGCCAGCCATCCAGAACCTTTCATCGTTGGGCGCACGGTACTCGGTGTACATCTGGCGAACAGTTTGTTTTACCAACGTCCCAACCATCTCGATGTTGTCAACCATGTACTGCACCAGCATAGCGCCTGCCACTGCGTAGTTGTTGCGCAAAGACTTGATGATTTCAATCTCATCAGCATCCCACTCCAACTTGTCGTCCATGATGTACTCAATCACGCGGCGAAGCTCACCTTCGGCAGCATGCTTGCGAAGGCCAGTCAAGTTGTCCACGACGTGGGTGTTTGATGACATGATCGCCATCGCTGACCATGTAGACAAGTTTAAGCGTTCTTTGTTTGCACCAGACTCCATGCGCTCTTTGCCGCGACCCTCGGTCATACTAAGCAGGAACGCAGGAAACCATTCAAACCCCTCACGGTTCCTGCTGGTGATCTCGTCCGTGATAAGTGGGTTGCTGTGCAGTAAACCAAGTCGCTGTTGCATTGCAACAGCGGAAGTGCCAGCACCAGTACGGTAGTGAACCGGATGACCCCAGATGGATGCAGCACCTTCAAGCGCCAGCGACTTGCCAGTACCGGAGTCGGTCGAGGCACAGTGAATGGTCAAACCGTGTAGCCCTGTGAAGCGCATCAATGGTGAGCCAGCGCCGATCAGGATGACGGCCAAGTGATCCCAAAGCTTTCTTCGCACCAGCAACTCAATAAACTTGCGCCAATCTTCCAGCGTTCCGGTGGGCTTGGAGTTCATTGTGATGTTCTCAAGACCGGGCATAGGCACTTCAATGGCTTCTTTGCTGGGTGCGTAAATCTTGCCGCCCCACACAAAAGTGTCATTGGGTTGCCAGCCGCAGTTGTCGGGCACTTCAATTGGTTTCTTCTCACTGCTCATCTTCTCTACGCAAGCCCGTACGTAGTCGTACAGATTCTTGTCGTTGCCCGAGCCAAAGCTGGACATCACGTTCTGCTGTGCCAGCGCTTTGACTGTCTCGTCTTTGCTGACCACGGCCTTCTGTGCAAAAGATATGGGCTGCACCTTGTAGTCCCGCACAGCCATCATGTGCACAAGATGTTCACCGTTATGGTTCAGGATGTCCACAGGAAACAAGTCGTAGGGCAGCAACATGATCTGCCGTTTTGTCACGTTGCCAGTAGCGTCAGTATCTTCCTTCTCCATGAACACGCCACCACGCACACCATATGCGTAGCCCTTGGGGGCTTCGGGACGCGTAACTGTTTTTGTGTCTTGGCCTTCAGCGGCGGGCAACTCTATGGTTGTTTCGGCGGTGACCACGGCAGTCTCACGCCCGAGCGCCAAGGGATTGGTTACCTTCCCTCGGTGTTGACACCCGTCACAGATGCCGGGGTTCTCTGAGTCAAACTTCACGCAGGGGTACGGCCCTTTGATCTCGGCCAACTTCTGGTGTATGCGCTCACGTGGGTATGGGTGCAGGTCTGACATCCATATGGCGGCTTTCTCACCATCGGTGCACTTCTGAGCAATGCTCAGCCATCCACGCCACAATGGCTCCATGCCATCATCGGATGCGTTCTCAGCGTAGTGCCGAAGCTGCTCACAGCCCACGCCATCTTTGGTCTTCTTGTAGATGTTTTTAAACAGCGTAACACTATTCTCAAACAACTTGACCGTGGTCGGTGTGTGCGGTGCGTCTGGGCGTTGACCGGGCAACGCAAGCATGGTCTGCTGGCGCGGGAGCATCGGCATCGACCTGAGCTGACTTTCAATGTGGTTGGCCAAGTCTTCAAAATCAAACGTGTCGCCCTCGGCCAGTATGCGCACCAGTCGCGGCGAAGCGTACTTCTCTTTGTTGTTGAACGTGCCGGGGAAACGCAGTACTCGGGCAGAGTCCGCAGTCACCGTCATGTCAATACTCATGTTTTCTTGCCTACACAAGCGCTTGAAATTCTCAGCAACCGGTTTCCACTCAGTAACAGGTATGTCCTTTGTGAACGGCCAGTAGCAGTGCAAACCGCCGCCTGAGTCCACGATGTAGGGCGTACCCAACAAGTCCAACCCAGTCTTGACCATGAACTCGCTGAGCGACATGGCCGCTGCCTTCTTGGATTCGTAACCGTCCATGTCAATAAACAGCGACCGAATGAACCGTGAGTTCTCTGCTGTGCGCTTGCCCGAGTTTTCAAACGTAGACAGTGCGAAGTAAATGTTTTTCTTGTCGCCCCACTTGACTATGGATGCAGGTAAATCCTCCAGATGTTCAACAAAATTGTGCTCCTTCTTTTTTGTAGTTAGCTCTGCCGTACAGTACAACCCGTTATCCGGAGACGGCAAAACAACCGCTAGAAATTCAAGCGGAGTCATGGGAATCCTTCAGGTTAAATGAACAGGTCGCGTTGTGCTTCGTCGCGTGGGGGGAACTCTTTGTCTGGTGCTAATGCGGTAAATCGGCGTAGCAGTTCAATCTGCCAGTCCAGTGGCGCACCTTCAGGGTTGTCGTCCACATACATGGCAAAGTATTTGATGAGTTCTTGATTGCTTAAGGTGCGAGGCCGTAGTGCTGACATATTTTTCTCCATGCTTCATCTGCTGTTTTGGAATTCTTCAAGAACGTGAGCATTGTTTCAACTCGGTGTTCGTAGGCAACAAAAATCTCACCGCCTTCAAACCAGTTATAAACAGTCTGCCGTGACACGCCCAATGCTTTTGCAATACGCACAACTGAAAAGTTGAGATGCACTGCCCAGCGCCCAAGCTGATTGCCTTGAGTCTTTGGGGCACGCATGATTGCGTCAATGGTTTTTTGTGAGTAGGCCATCTTCTTTCTCTCTAAAGATAGCGCGCATGACGCGCTGGTTTTTACCGGACTTGCCTTGACGGCGTTCGCCGGTGTCTTCAATAAAACCTTTGTCCAGCAACGCACGATACCGAGCGGTGATGGATGAGTAAGGGTAGTCAGGATAAAGCGCACGCACCTCGTCACTGATGCAGCCACGGTCACCGAAGCGGTGGATGGTGGAGTACACCAACCCCTCAAGGCGCGTAGTGTCAACTTCGTATGCGGCTGCTACGCTTGTGTCAGCGCTGTCTGCCCTGTGCAGTATGTGTGGGTTTGTTCCAAATGTGCTCATGGTTTCTCCTGAAGGTGGGGGTACTCGCTGCACTGTCGTTGGCCTCTCGCGGGGAACCCCCCAAGAGCACAGCATCCGCTTTCCCCCCGATTCAATTACTCGTCATCCCATTCAGACACCAGATCAGCCAGCTTGCCCTTCTTGGCAGGCACGGCTGGAGCCTTGGCGGCTTCCTTGCGGACTTCAGGTTCGTCTTCAGCATCGGCAACAGGTGCGGCCTTGGCTTTGGCTTTGGCTTTCTCAGCTTTATCTGCAATCGGCTCGTACGCAGGTGCGTCTTCCTCTTTGGTCAAGTCACCCATTGGGCGTGTGCCGCCAATAGACATCTTCGGTGCGTTGTTCTTCACGCCATCGCTTTGGGCGACAGTCATGACGATGGCACGTTGTGCAACAGTACTAGCGGCTTGCTCCTTAGCAACTTCGTTCTCTTCGTCATTTAACCAACGCACGGGCTTGAAGAACAGTTTGGGGGACTCAGCCTTAGTATCGAAGCGCATCTCGGTGACGATCTGCTCAGGATTCACAGGAGGGTTCTGCACTGCCAAGTAACGTGCATAAGCTTGTAACGCACGCTTGTCGCCTTCTTCTTTACCGAACACCGAAGTGGCAGGCAGGGTCAACTGCATCACATCCCCAGCAATGTTGTCGGCCAGCACAACGGCCAAGCGCTGTTGGAAGCGGCAAGCACGGCTATTGTTTTGACCAGACCCTGCAATGTTTTGTGGGCAGGCCATGCAGGTTTCAGCTTGCCTGTTTTGCGCGGAAGCATCAGGGTGTTCGCCATCATTACTCCAGCAATCAGGGGGAACAATGTTTTCGGCATCGTACTGAGCAGCGTAGAAAATGCGGCTGAGTTTGGGGGCAGCTTTCACAATGACGACTTCCAGATGGCGGTCATCAATTGCTGCAACTTCCTTGCCACCAGCTAAAAGACGGAACACGCCGCCTTTGATAGAGATGCGCTTGTTGTTGGAGACGCTGCCGCCTGTGAGGGCTTTGGCTGTGTCGGACAGTTCGTTGTTACGAGCGAATGCAGGTACGTTTGCGGACGAGAAAAGCGTTAGGTTTGACATATAAAACTCACTTGGTTGGTTTGGTGATACGAATTTCAAACTCAGTGTTTGAATTCAATCCCGGCGGTACTACCCCCGGGTTCTCTTCAAGGAACTGCGCCATGTTGGTTTGAGCGATGCGCTTCTCCAGCAGATCAACAGCCGCGTGCTCAAGGATGAACTCCTTGAACGACGACCAGTCCTGCGTGTTGTAACGCGTCTTTGTCATCATGGATACAGTCCCGAAGGGACTCTTTACAGACGAGACACCGAGTGCCTTCATCTGGTCTTTGATAGCGAACTTGATTTCATCTTGTTGCGCTTTGAGTAACTCCACCTTGGTGTCGTACTCTTGTGTCAGGGTGTCGATCTCCAGCTTCATCTTGCGGTAAATCTTCACCAACTTATCGAACGGTACTTGTTCTTCAGTCACTGTGCTTCTCCTGTTTTTGTTTGTCTAAGGTTTGACATGTTACACAATAAATTTTGTTTTGCAACTCCTTTCAAGAATTTATTTCTATCTCAAACATCTGGGTAAGAAGTGAGTTATCACTTACCTTAGCCTCCAATGCTTTGAACATTTTCTTTTCAATTGGCGAGCCTTGGATGTGGATAACAGTAACTTTGTCGGAGTTCTGCCCCTTGCGGTCAGCCCGTGCAATGCACTGGATATACTGCTCCACGCTCATCAATGGCCCAAAGAAAACCACGGTATCCGCAGCAGTCAGGGTAATCCCGTGTGCCGTAGCTTGTGGCTGCATGACCAACACCCTTGGCTCCTTCTCATGCTGGAATCTGTGGATGATGTCTGCGCGTTTGTTTGGTGTGACTCCACCATGTATGCACTCGTTGGGGATGTTCTTCTTTGTCAGATGCGTCTGGATGCTGTCGATGCTGGAGCGGAACAACGCGAAGATGATGACCTTGCGATCTGTCTCATCCAGTATTTCTTCCAACACACCCAAGCGCGGGGCAGCATCGAACTCGACAACCTCTTTGTCATCTGTGTACACAGCGCCGCAACTGATCTGCAACAACTTGGATACACCAGCGGCAGCGTTGACTGCGCTGATCGTCTCGCCTGCGGCTTGCACCAGCATGCGGTCTTTGAGCATCGTGTAGTACTTGGCTTGCTGTGGTGTGAGCGGCACTTCGCGTGTGGTTGTCAGCACTGGGGGCAAGTCAAGGCACTGCGCTTTAGTAAACCGTATTGCTGGTTGCAGTGCTTCGTGTACCAGATCGGCAGCGTTGGCTTTTGGTGCCCACTTGTATAGCGTGATCTTGTTCATCACCTTGTCGCGCCATGCTGTGTAGAAGTTGGGCACACCGTCAGGGTTCACGATCTTGGCCAAGCCATACGCATCTGCTGGCGACTGCGATGCTGGAGTGCCGGTCATCATCCATACGTGTGTGTTGGGTTTGACGATTGACTTCAATGATTTCCATCTGCGTGTGGTTACGGTCTTGTATGCGTTGGCTTCATCCACAATCACCAGATCAAAGCGCCCATCAGCATTGATCTCATCGGCTATCAGGTTCAACCCCTCGTAGTTTGTGATGACGAACTCGTAGTCCTGTTGAATCATCTCAATGCGACGACTAGCCTGCGTGTGGTGAGCGACGATGGCAGAGCGATGGATGATGCTGTTGCTTAAGTCTGCCAACCATGCGGACTGCATGATGGACAGCGGGCACAAGATCAGCACTCTACGTACATGACCGATCTGCATCAAGTAGTCCGCCGCCCACAGTGCAGCAAGCGTCTTACCAGTGCCGGGTTCGGAGAACACAAACGACTTGCGGTGCATGGTCAAGAACGCTGCCGTCTCGATCTGGTGTTGCATGGGCTTGTACCTGCCCGGCCACTTGTACTTGCGTGTAATGGGTGAGGGAACGTCCTTCACCCCGAGGTTGCGTAGCACCCTGCACTCATCGAGTCCCCAGTAGACAGCGACATCGAACCCACCATCATCACGCTCGATGACTTTGTGTTTAGGAATGATGCTGTACTTGTCTGGGTTTCTGGTTCTGAATATTAGTGCCTTGTCTTCAAGAATTTCCAAGTTGCTTCTCCGTTTATGTTATTTGCTTTATTAGTTGTATCAAGTCTTTTGTTCTACGGCAAAGGGCCTCGGTATTTCGCACATGCTTTTCATACATCTGTTGTGCCCTACTGTGAGATATACCGCATCTTTTGCCAATCGCATCGTAGGTCATACCTTGTTCTCGCATATAGGCTATGGCACTGCAACGTGCCCTAGCTATATCGCTGATTTCCTCTTGCGTCATTTGTTGTCGCCTTGATTGGCTTTCTTCGCTCGCAGTCTCAAGTTACCTGTCGTGGACTTACCGCCCTTGCGAAGCGGTGTGATGTGGTCGATGTCTTTACCTGCGCGGTCAATGCCTTTCTTGTCATACGCACGTCGTGCTCGCTGGCGCTCATGCTGGTCTGAACTGGGGCCGGACTTGCCGGTCTCCAAGTCGCGTTTGTATTCTGCTTTGTAGTCACGTTTAGTAGCCATTGTTTGCCTCTCTGGTTTTATTAAGTAAATCTACAACACGCAACGGGGTTTGGGCGGTGCTTTCGTTTTGACGCATTACGTCATTGATTAAGCGTAGTGCCAACACTGTTGCACACTCTGCGTGCATGATGATGTGCCCGTATCCTTCAGCGGAAAATGTTTTATTGCGTATCCCTACATGGCCGTCATGCTCCACCGCAAAGTCTGCTATGCCCACAGGTTTGTGGCACACATGGCACAGTGTTGCATTGCCAAGAGAAAGTTGGTTAGGTTTTATAGCTGACATATGTTCCTTTCAATGTTTCGGGTTGTACTCACACGTTTTAACTGGACACCACGGGCACAGCGCGGAGGACTTGGGGTTCCACACACCTGTGTCATGGCACTGCTCTAGCTTGGCCACACGCTCGCGGTATTTCCACCACTCAGCATCGGCATCGTCAAGCGCCATGCTGGACTTAACCATATCATTCTTGACCACGAACAGCAACGCTGACCTGACTCTGCGGATGTGCGGGAAGTGCTTGAACACCATCATTGACATCAACCTCAACTGGTCAAGGTCAGGGTACTTGTTGTTGCCTGTCTTGTAGTCCACGACCAGCGCAGTCAAGTTGTCGTCATCAATGACGAGCAAGTCAGCAATACCCCGCACCCACCTGCCCTTGTCGTTGAAGCCACACGGCTGTAAGTCAGGCGTGATGCCCATCTCGTACTCGCACAGCTTCCTGCCCGGCTTGGCCAGCAACGCATCAAGAACTTCTTGTGCGTAGGAAAACTGCTTGGGTATCGGCGTGCCGTCACGTATGTACAGTTCAGCAGCAGTGTGAAACTCCTTGCCGTAATGTGTTGCCTCAGTTTCCTGAAACGGATAGTTGTTGAGTACCTTGACCTCGTGATACCTGCGTGGGCATCCTTCAAAGTCTTTCAAACCACTGTGGCTCCACGTTACTTGTGCCATTAGAACCTCGCTGATTTGATTGCTTTAGACAATCGCTTTGAGAACTCGACCACAAACTTTTCGTTGCCGTTGAGTCGGTGCTCTCCCATGTCATGCAGGATGGCATGCGTGACTTCATGCCAGAAGTTCTCCTGTACCCTGTCGTTGTCAAACTGTTTGCCTGTCAGGTTACTGAACTTGCCTAGCTCAATCTTGTTGTGGTCGTAGTAGATACGCGCCATGTCACGCTTACGCAGCATGGTCTCCACGATGTCGATTGAATACTGTCTGGCCCCGACACGGATGCGGCGGGGTATGAGTGTTTTTGTTTTTGCTGTCATTGCTCCTCCAACAGTTCTGTTAATTTTGTAATCTTGCCTTCCAAGAAACCGATGATGCCGCGTTGCTCCAGTATTATTTCCTGATACCTGCGGTTGCTTGCTACAGCTTTATCAAATTCTTGTTCGTAATGTGTTGACCGCCCCTCAAGAAAACGTAGCTCGCTTCCCCATTTTGCTTGCAGCTCTTTAAGTTCTTTTGTCTTTTCACGATACGCTTTTGTGTAGTTTATTTTTGTCGTCATTGCTTTGCTTCTCCATATCTACGGTGTGCACCACCGTCAGCGGCCAGAGGTATCCCCGGCATGTACTTCGGCTCTATCGTCATCTGTTCCAAGACCCATGTCTTAGCGTCAACGACCTCAGCATCAGGCACCAACACGATCTGTTCATCGTGCACTGTGCCTACCACGGGGTACTTCTTTGTTACCCTCAACATTCCATCAGTCATGACAATACGCGCAACGGCCTGCGTTACGTTATTGGTCACCTTACCTGCATACAGCTTGGTAGCATTTGGCCCGTATACCCACTGGCTCCTACCTTTGTCATCTTTTGTGCATCTGAGATCGGGGTAGAGCAAGCTCATCCCGTTTGGTAATTCTATACGTTCTTTGCTGAATGTCAAACACTTGTGCTGGTACAACCTACCCCCATACAAGCTGTCCTCAATAAGCTGTGAACACATGTCCCAGAAGGTAGCAACGGGGTGGGCAGTGGCGCGGTAGATGTCGATGATCTTCTTGGCGGCAAGGCAGTGAACCAACAACTCCTCATCGGTGCAGGTGTGCGGTATGGCCAACATGTTGGTCACGTTGTCGTCCCACTCAAGGAAGCGTTCGGCATACGCCTGATCGACCCCCAGCTTCTTGGCAAAGGCTTTTTCATAACGGACTGGCGGTGCGCCAAGGAATCCCACCAAGAGTTGCGCCGCGAAGCTTGCCCAACCAAGCCCATAGCCGCAGCCGAGGAGTGCACTCTTTGCCGACTGCCGTAGATCGGGGTGAGAGTCTTTAGTAAGTCCGGGTATGTTAAACATCTGAGAGCCGAACGCCGCGTAAGGGTCACCACCTGACCTGAAGATGTCAAGCATCTCGCTGTAATCCGAAAGCCATGCAAGTACTCGCGGTTCAATCTGCGATAAGTCGCCAACGACCAGTTGGTAGCCTTCTGGAGCCATAATTGCTTTACGTAAGAAACTTCCGCGCTTGAGGTTTTGCATGTTGATTGCTGAACCTTTTGCTGCCGACCAACGACCCGTCGTAGTGCCGTAATACGATAGCGGAACTGGTAGTTTGCCGCGCTGACTGATGTCAAGGAATCGTTGTGCGCGTGTGCGCTCAGTCGTGGACTTAACTTTAAGGCGTGCTTCACAAAGGAGGGCAACGTCTTCACGTTCACCGTTGAGCATCGCTTGGAACATGGCATCATTCTTCGCAAACGCGAATGCTTTTTCGCCGGTAGTTTTACTGACCTTAGTCGGGGGAGTAACCCCGAGGCTTTGAAGTACGTTTGCAAACTTCGGGTTCGATGCAAGCTCACTCTCTTGTATGCCGAGTTTCTGTAATAGTCCCGCACGCAGTTCTCCTTCTTCTGTCAATGCTTTGATAAGCATCTTGCTGTCAAGCTCAAGCTGTGGTCCTGTGTACATCTTGAGCGTCATGTCGATCAGACGCAATTCGGATTTGGGGTAACCGGCTCCAAGTCGCTTGAAGATTTCCTCGCACAGGTACACGTCATGGGCACAGTACTCGGCGAGTTCTCGTTCAATGGTAGCGTCCAGTTCGAGTAGTCCGTTGGTGTTGTGTACAGCTGTGCCTTTAGCAGGGAGTCCAAAATCTGCTGCAAGTTTGGCGAGGGAATTACCAACCTCCACGCCGCGTAAAGCTCGCGCCATTGATAGTGTGTCGAAGATGAGTGCTGGTCGGGCGTTGTATACCCACTCCATAATTGATACATCGAACTGTGCGTTGTGCGCCAGCACTGCGGTTCGTCTCCAATCGACTCCAGAAAAGTATTCACGTAGTCCTTCTCCTCCAATCCACTCAATTGGATCATCGGTTCCGAATTCATGTACGCATGCTCCAAACGCTTTGAATCTCTTATCACGTATGTACTCCTCTGTTGTAAGTTTTGATAGTGTGTAGTCTTTGCTGTCCCACCGAGTCTCGAAGTCAATGGTGACTATCTTGTCAAACGGTTTAGTCATCGAGTTCCTTTAGTTTTTTATCTGCTGCTTGCATCACAGCGGCAGCAAGCTTTGGGTCTTCTTGTTGTAGCCGCCCCATGAATCGGGCAATCCAGCCTTCGTCAAACTGGTAGGGTGTTTCTGTTGATTCGTGCATAAGTTCCACGATTCTTTTTCTGCTGATTTGCGTGTTCAATTAAATGCCTCCCTTGGCGGTGCGTCGATAATGTTCAAGTAACCTAGAAACTCATTTGCTTCTAACAGCAAACCTGCCGCTTCCATCTCATTACAGTTGAGGGTGACAACACCGCTCAACTTCTCACTACCATTGAACAAGATCAACGCTTGATCTGGGTCGGGGCCATAGCACTTGATGAGTTCAAGTACTACCAGTTTGAAATGCGCCTTCTCTTCGTCTGACATAAGCGCCAGCCGTGCTTCTAAGTTTTGTTCTGTATCCATGTTTTGATCTCCCACAGTTGGTTAATGTTTTCTTCGTTAACGACAAGGGCGTAGCCCCCAGCGTTCAGTATCCGATTAAGCTCGCGCTCTTGCAAGGCTGTTGTCTTCCCCTTTCCTGCCTTGCACTCAATGCCAATGAACTTTCCGTCTAGACATCCGATGATGTCGGGAATGCCAGCCCTACCCATGCCGTTTTGCATAGGCGAGAAATGGTACACACCCATCTGGTCAAGTGTCTCCTTGACCTTCTTCTTGACCTTGGCTTCAGGAGTCATGGGCATCTTGTATCTCCGCCAGTTTCATCATGTAGTGTCGGCACTTACCCAAGTCATCGCTACCGTCCTTGCGCCCAGCACGCAGTGCGTACTTGATGACGTTGCCCTTGAGGAATCCAACGAACTCCTCGTGCGTCAGCACTGACTCCATCAGTTCCCACGGCTGCACTGCCATCTCTTTGTAGTGGTTGCCGCTGACCTGTAAATCGTCAGCGCGTGTCCCGTTGAAATGTTTATCCATGCTCATTTTGCTTTCTCCTTGATACTTTGCGACAACATTTGGCGCAACCACTTGGCACCACCCAAACGCTTCCACTCATCGTACTGCCACAACGTCAGCCTTACCCCAATACACTTCTGTGTTGTTGCGGTCAATTCACTCTTGGGTCTTGGCATTTGTGGTCATCTCCAGCTGATTTGGTTAAAAAGATAAGGTGGCAGTTACTGCACCGCCATACAAGGTTCTCTTGCACGACAGTCCTGCGCTCACCATGTGAGCCGCGCACTTTACCAAAGAATGTTCTGATTGCTTCAAGCATTGTTCTTCTCCTTGTTGAATGCGGCCTCCCAATACTCGGGCGGGGCTAAACGATCAACCTCTTCCCCTTCTCGGGTTACTTCATCTCTCCACGCACATACATCCTCATAGGTTATTTCGCCTAGTTTGTAGTAGCGATCTTGCATGGGG
>Ga0181349_1001013_pt1 | contig 12035 bp, 11 predicted proteins | sample Su13VDMM110SD_FD_130106 | JGI IMG/M metagenome (GOLD analysis project Ga0181349, IMG submission 130106) | Freshwater viral communities from Lake Michigan, USA - Su13.VD.MM110.S.D | ecosystem: Environmental > Aquatic > Freshwater > Lake | place: USA: Michigan | collected 2013-07-16 | reverse complement strand
GGAGCGGTTCTCCGAGGACCGCATGACGATCACGTTCTCGTTGTTCTGCGACGACGTGGACGACGGGGAGGAGGAGCTGGAGCTCCCCGCCCGCTACGCGGTCTGCCCGACCTGCGGCGGCAAGGGTGAGCACGTCAACCCGTCCATCGACGCGGGCGGGTACGCGCCCGAGGAGGACGACTACGACGACGAGACCGGGGAGGACCGCTACACCCGTGGCGACTACAACGTGACTTGCCGGACTTGCCAGGGGAAGCGTGTGGTCCCCGAGCTGCACCGCGACATTGTGGACCCCGAAGTGCTGGCTCGCGTCGAGGCGTGGGAAGTTGCGGAAGCTGACTTCCGCGCCCTCCAGCTCGCCGAGCGGAGGGCTGGAGCATGACCATCCCGAAACGCCGCATCCTGAGCGTCACCGAGATCCGCTACGGGTTCACCGTGCGCTGGGTCGTTGAATACGACGGGTACAGCGAGACCACCTTCTACTACCATCCCGACTTTGCGCCGTTCCTCGTGGACGGAGGTGCCGCGTGAGCGCGGAGTTCACGGAGGTAGGCGCGCTCGGGATGCTCCTCGCGCCCGAGCTTCGGAAGCGGCTCGGATGGATCAGCGACGGGCACTCTCCCCCGCTGAGCGCCTGGCCCGCGGCTGCGGGTCTCTCCGGTCTCTCAACCGGAGAGCGCGTGATGGTCGCCGTCGCGCTCGGTCTGTGGAACGGCTCGACGTGGGCTGTGGACGTCGGCGCGCTCGGTCAGCTTGACAGCGCGAACCTGGGTCGTATCGGACGGTGCCTGTGTGCGCTGTCCGAGGGCGGCTCGCTCGCCTGGGCCAAGGCCGAACGTCGGCGCGAGAACGGTGCCGAATGAAGCGGCAGCACACTCTCGCTCAGCTCGTTCGCTGGAAGGGCAAGGCTGCGCCCGAAGTCGTAGAAGCTGTGGTTGAGGTTTTGCGGGAGCTTGATCGGGTGCGCGCCGAACGGGATCATGCCCAATCCGCTTTGGTGACTGCCGAGTGGACCCTGCTTTGCTCGGCGGACGACGTGACCGAAGCCGTGCGTCAGGAACGCATGGACGTAGCCGCCTACTTGCGTGGCCTTGCCGACGACTACGGGGTGTGCCTCGACCTGTCGCTCGCCGATCAAGCCGACAAAATCGAACGCGGCGAACACAGCCGCGAAAAGGAAGGAACATGAGCATCTTCGGATGGGACTACCCCCCTGGCGTTTCCAACGTGCCCGGCGACGAGCCGGACCTGCCCCATTCCTGTCCGGTGTGCCACGGGGAGAACGCGAACCGGGACGGCGATCCGCTCTACAACGATGATCCCGCGTTCTGCTCGGAGGCGTGCGCGCTCGCGTACGCTGCGTTGCAGGAGGATGCTCTCCGTGACCAGGAAGGCGCCATGCGCGAGTTCGACGCGCTCAACGACCGGCGCGAAGCGGAATGAGGCGTCCGGCCACGATCATCCGGCAGGTCGGCCTGTTCGATGCGCCGCAGTTTCCTACGGGAAGCTCGCCCGCACCCCTCCCGGCCCCCGTTGATCGGGTCGTGACCACCACTACCTGCTCGACCTGCCGGTGGGGCGAGGAGCAGGGTCGGTACTGCGGGGCTCTGAACGCCGCGCCGGGTATCGCCGAACCCGCCGGGTACTGGATCATGGCGGGGTCTCGCGGGGCGTGCCCGTCCTGGGTCGCTCTTTCACGTCGCGCAGCCGCATCCCGCGGCAACAAGGCGGACTGAATGAAGAACCAGACGGTGACAGCCTGCTACGATCACGGGGCGACCTGCCCGTTTTTCACGTTCAATGCCGAAAAATATCATTCGGTCAAGCCTGCCCCGGCAGAGTGTGGCGCCGTAGGTACGGGAAAAATGCTGTGGAACGTCTTGTTCGATCACGCGAAGCCGCTCGTTATCGAGCCTCCCCCGGAGTGCCCTTTGCGGAAAGAGCCGATCACCGTCACCTTGTTCCCCAAAGCCGCATCCCGCGGCAACAGGAAGGACTGAATGGAAAAGCAGGAGCGGCCCCTCGATCTGTGGGCCGAGGTGATGAACACGGATGGGACCATCGAGCGCGTGTCGCCCGCGGGGAAGCGTTGGGAGCTTTACGAGCTCCAGAACCTCGTGGGCGGGTACATCCAGCTCGTGCGTCTGCCCCAGGGGTTCGGGACTGACCGCTGCGCGCTCGTCAACGAGGACGGGCACCGCTTGAAGCTGACGATCAACCCCGGCGCAAGCCTGCTGCTCGGACAAGTGATCGTCGGACCCGCGGTGATCATCCCCTCCGCGTTGCTTGACTGATGCCGACCATGAACGGCGGGCGACTTTTCGTAGATGGGTTAGGCCGCTTGGGCGACCCGAGGAACCCGTGCAGCAAATCATTGATCCGACCAAGCTCTCCGTCCGTGCCGGACAGCTCATGGGCGACCAGAAGCTCGGCAACGCGATCCAGGTGCCGGGCACCCTGCGCGTTCTCGTCCGCGCCGACGTTGTAATCCCCGAGACAGACCCCGAGCTGACGTGAAGGCTTCACCGTACGTCGTCGGCGCCCTCCTGTTCCCCGCCGAGGACTACTCGCAGGGGGACGCGCGTGCGTGGGCGAAGGCTCACGGCTACCGTGCTGGGCCGCTCTACCGCATGGCGAACCACTACGAGATCCCCCAGGTCGAGGCCGCGCTCCTCGACGGGGCGACGTGGAAAACGCTCCACTTCGGGAACGTGCTCGCGCGGGTGGCGCGCGCGACCGGGGGCCATGCCCGCGGGCGGGTGCCGTGGTCGACGCTCACGCTGGAGCAGATTGACCAGCTCCTCGCGCACGCCGAGGAGGTAGGGGACGTGGTTCTCGCGCAGCGAGCCCGGCGAGCTCGGGTGCGACCATGAACCGTTGCACGCTCGTCCTCGACACCGAGACAACCGGGCTTGTGGAGCATGACTTTGCGACCATCGTGGAGCTCGGCGCGGTGATCGTCGCGCCGTCCGGCTTCCTCGTGTCTCGCTGGAGGAGCTACGTCCGGCCCCTCGTGCTCCCCTTGCCTCCAGAGGCCGATGAGGCGATGCGGGTGAACGGCATCGATCTCGCCAATCTCGCCGACGCGCCCACCTGGCCCGACGTGCGATCTGGTCTGCTCGGCTGGCTGTTCAGCTCGGACTATGTTGCCAGCTTCTCGCTCGGCACGATCACGTCCTTCAACGTAGGCTTCGACCGCGCGATGGTCGACCGGGCGGGAGGTCTTGGCGTGCTCGACCGCATGTGGGGCGACTGCATCCAGCTCGACGCGGGCGCGAAGCTCCACGACACGGAGGCGCACACTCGCCGAGACCCGCGCCGTCCTTCGCTCCGGTGGACGGCGCGCGAGCTCGGGATCGAGCAGGTAGAGCCCGCGCACCGCGCGCTCTCGGACGCGGAGACCGCGGCGCGCGTCATGGTCGCGCTGCGGTCTCGGGCGTAACGCGAGCTTCTACAAGGGCTCCCCGTTGGCCGCGATCCATCGCGTGCGCGGGGCCAGCCGCCAGTTGTTGCAGCACCCGTAGGTTCTGACGGGCACCTTCAGCCCCTCGCAGAAGCCATGCTGCCCCCTTCCGGGTCGAAAAGCGGCGCACGTTCCGCAGAAGTACCCGCCTCCCTGCTGGGCGAAGGCAACGAACTCGACGTAGCCCGCCTTGATCTTGATCTGATCCTGTTGAGGATCGCCGCTGGCGGGAAAAGTGATGTTGACAGGCACGTTTCTTACTCCGCGTCGAAGGAGCGACCCTTGTAGCCGTTCTGGTAGTCGGAGCCGTACAGCTCATCGTCCGCCTGGTCGCGATCCATGCGGAGCCCTTCCGCACGGTCGGCGGCCCCGTGCAGATACCAGCACTTCTCGACATCGCCCTGGTGCATCGCTCCAGCCGCCTCGCGTCGAAGTTGCGCGGGCGTCTTGCGAGACCGGGGGTTCGGCAACATCCCCGCGGGCGTGTCCACAACCGTCGCGCGGATCGTCGGCCAGCCGCTCATCGCCGCGTTCGCATAGGTGCTGTTGCCGTCCAGCAGGACGTAGCGGTTCCGAACGTCGTGAGGGTCGCCGACCTCTGCGAGCGTGACCGGGCCACGTCGCTCGGCCTGCCCCTCGTACGCCTGACGCATGAACGTGTTGGCGTTGACGATGCCCTTGCGGCGCGCGCGGATCGGCTTGATCAACGCAAGCGGCACATCGACCCCGCCGACAAAGTAGCGGTCGGGGGCGAACGGCAACGGGTCCACGTCCACCTCGCCGTCGTCGGTAGCGACGGCGCGGTTAGTCCTCATCGCGTGCTTCTCGCGCAGCTTTTCCAACGCAAGTTTGTCCTGGCGCGCGAAGTAACCCTCCTCCGCGGCGGACCCTCCGACCCGGTAGCCCGAGCTCCCGAGCGTGCCCGACGCGAAGCCACCCCGAAGCGCGGCCACCGTGTCGGAGCCCATGAAGCCGCCCTGACCGAGACCGCCCGTGCCGCCGATGTTCGGGCGCACGGGGATTGCACGGATCACGGTTCGGCTTCCGTATGTGTCGCCAGCATCTTTGGTCTCGACGCTCACCGTGAAGCCGTTTCCCTCCAGGTAGACCTTGATCTCCTCGATCTCCCGACGATCAAGGTTGTAACTCTCTACATAGCTTGCATCGCCGATTACGCGCCCGCGGTACCTCCACGGGATGTAGTCTGCGAGAGGTCGCATCGGGGCTTTCTTGCGTCCATTCGTGCGGCGACCCGCCGCGGCGAGCGCGCCGGAAGCGGCCTGCGAAGCGAGATGCTGTGCCGTGGGCGAGCTCGCAAGGCGCCGAAGGAGGGGGAGAGCCGCCCGACCTGCCGCCATCATCGCCGCCGCGGGGTTGTGCTGCCACTCGGCCTCGACGTGTCCACGGTGCGGGTTCTCGGTGTAGTCGGCGAGGTCCGCGAAGTCGTTGTCGCTCCACCGGGAGCGGCTGGACGACGGGTTGCGGCGCAAGGTGATCTGGTTGGCGATGTTCTCGATGCCCTCAACGCTGTTGAGCATGGGATCGACCTGCGCCGCGGCTTCTGCGTCTCCGAGATCGGCCCGGCGCACAAGATCAGTCCAGCGGAGGTACGCCGGGATGTCGAGCGTCTTGTTTTTCATGGGCGTGTGCGACGCTTGGCCCAGCTTGACGATCCGCTCCGTTTTGACCATCAACTCGACGGGGATACCGTGTCGCAGGAAGATGTAATGGACTGCGACGTACCCCTTCCGGTTGCCCGGTGCCGCGGCGTCCTCGTCGGCGTACTTGTCCTCCTTCTCGATCAAGTTTTCGCCACCGTGGTGCGCGTCGATGTACGCGACGATCTGATCCAGGTCGCGCTTGTCTTTCGCGTAGATAGACGTTCCGGCGAAGTCTTTGAGCATGAGGGCATCGCCCTCCTTCTTCGCCCGCTTGAACACCGCTTTCGGGTCGTTCGGATCGAAGACGTAACTGCGAAAGAGCTTCTGGACGAGGCTGTAGGGGGTCTTGGCGCGCCCGCTCATCTGGCGACCAGGGAACTCAGACGCGAGCTCGGCGAGGAACGTCTCGACCTGCTGCTGGTACGCCTCGCGTACCTTCAGCACGTTGGCGAACACGGCAGAAAGACGGGTCTCCTCCGTCTGGATCGGCGGACCCTCGTGGCTCAACGGGCCAAAGGCGTCGTCAATGTCCGGCAAGCCGTCGTCGTTGGTATCGTTGAAAATCGACGGGTAGCGCGCAGCGTCGAGGTTCGCGTCGTGCGCGGAGACCGACACGGACGGGTGCGCCCCGCCCTCGTTCGCCTTTACCGGCAGGAGGAACACCTGGGCCTTGCTGCCGAGCGCATCGGCGATCCGCTGGGCGTGTGCCTTGGCCTCGCGCTCGGGCATCGGTCCAACGGTCTGCTTGACCTGCTTGCCCTTGACAACTTGAACCAGAAACACGCGAGCCTCCACGAGTAGACCCGTGGAGGCTATCACGCAGCCGGCTAACGGTCAGTCGATCCGCTCGTCGCGGAGATCCTTCGGGTACACGCGCCCGAAGTAGCCCTCGTACCCCTTGAGGTAGCGGTCGCGTCGGGAGATCCGCACCTCCCGCGGCAGCTTCCGCACGAGGCGCAGCCAGCGTTCGGCGTCCTCACCGGTGGGGAGAAGCGCCTCGCCGACCTCCCCCCGGAGCGGGCCTCTGCCGCTATACCTGTTGTAGTCCTCGTAGCTGTAGGACCAGGGCGTGTCGGTGCCTTCGGCGTCCTGCCGTACGACCGGGATCGGTACATACACGCCAGTTCCATCCTTCAGACGCTCAACGAGCTTCGCCTTGTAGAGCTCCGGGTAGCGGGCCGCGGTAGCTGCGATCTCCTTGATCGCTTCGGTGCTACCCAGATACGGCAGACTGCCCGCCGCCATCGTTTCGATCACCTCCTCGGGGGACGGGGGATCGATGGCGGCCACCTCTGCCGTAGCGAGCTGTTGATCGGTGACGGTCGCCTCTACCGGAGCCTCCCAGCTCCCGAGCGGCGCAAGGTAGAGCTTCGCGTCTGCAAGGTCGATGCGCTGAATGAGCACACGCCGACCCGCCATCATGTACCAGGCGCCTTCGAGGTACACGCGCCCGGTGGACGGGATCACGATGATCTTGGTCGTCTCTGCCTTGTCCAACATGGACTTGTAGGGGAAGGTCGCGTCCGGCAGACGCGCGAGCTTCTGACGCAGCGCACGAGCCTGCGTCCGGTAGTAGTCGCGGGTCTCCTCCTCTTTGGCCCGGCGTGCGCTGTCGTACGTCCCGATGTAGCTGGCGAAGTCGCGCAGGGCTTCCGCCTTGCGCCGCGCGAGCTCTTTCAAGACACCCGCTTGCTCCAGACACGCGCACGCCTGCTCGGCCTTTACCGGGTCCGCCGCGAGCGCCTTCAGGATCGCGCAGGGACCGCCCAGGCTGGCGCCGGGGTTCATCGTGGTTTTTGCGGCGCTTTCCAGCAAGCCGACCATCCATGCTCGCTTGCCCTTGATCAACGACAACTTGTACCCGTCGAAGCTGCGCTCCGTCAGGTAGTAGTGCAGCGTCACCTTCTTCATCCGGTTGCCCTGTCGGACGCCGCGCCCGTTGCGCTGCTGGATCGAGGCGGGTTCCCACGGCAGGGTGACGTGATGGATCGAGCACGCGCGCTGCTGGAGGTTCAAGCCTTCGCCCATCGTCGGCGTGTTTCCGATCACCACGTCGAGCTGGGGCGGGACGGCGTAGGTTCCTCTCTGCTTGTCCCATACGCCGTTGAACTCGTCCACCGTCTGTTGCCGCGCTCCGACCGAAAGCGCGCCCGTGACCAGCTTGATTCGGTTCTGGGGGATGCCCGCGATCTCGGAGATCGCATCGCGGAGCCCGGTGTGCGTGTCGTTGTAGTCGGAAAAGACGATGTGCGCGCAGTCGCCGTTTCCGGCTTTTGACGCCTTGATCACCTCTGCTACCGCGCGGTACTTGTTCGGGATCGGGGCGTCGGGATCATACACTCCCACCAGAGCCGGATCGGTTGCGATCTTGGTCATCTGGTCCATCGCTTTGAGGATTTCCCCACCCTTCTTCCCGCCGCCGCCGCTCTCGCCGTCGTCGTCGTCGTCGGGGTTCGGGCGCACCGGAAGCTCGGTCGGGAGCTCGCTTTCCCAGGTGCCTTCATCCAGAGCATGAATGTCCACCTGCCCACTCGTTACGAGCTGCCTCTCCTCGGGGCTCAGGTCCGCGGTAGCCCTCGCACAGAGCGAGTCCACGGATTGCTCCGCACCACCGGACAGCTCCGCACGGATGCGCTCGTACATCGAGGCTTGAAGCGGGGTCATGGGGATGTAGTGCTCGACCTGCTCATCGGCGGGGAGCTCCAGCGGGACAATGTTCGGGTTCGGCGTCCTTCCGGCGTTGACAGCCGCTTCGTACTCGCCGCTCCGCATCGCCGCTTTCACGTCCACCCACTCGGCGAAAATCTGCCTCAGCTCGTCCAGGTTGCCGAACTTGGTCACGGCGAGCGCGTAGTCGAACGACCCGTCCACCTTCAGAGCGGGTTCGCTGGTTGGCAGGCAGAACCGGTCGATAAACTGCTCGGGTCCGCTGATGCCGCGGACGTTCCACGGCTCGTCGGTGCAGTAGCTTAGGAGGTTGTACGCCTCCAGCGGACTGTTTTTCAGCGGGGTCGCGGTCAGGAGTAGGATGCCGGTGCCGTCGTTCTTCTCGCGTACGGCAAGGCATTTGGAGAACAGAGACCAGCACTTCGCGGTCACCGTGTCCTCCGAAAGCGCCCCCATATACTTCATCTTCTTGCCGTACCGGCTCGCGGACCCATAGAGGTTCTTGAACTGATGGGCCTCGTCCACGATCAGCAGGTCCACGCCGAGCTCATCCCACGTCGGCGCAAGGACGGCGGGGGGCACGATGCGGTCTGCGATGTAGCTTTCAAGCGCAGTTGCCTTGCCCACCTGGCCGCGGATCGTGGCTTCAACCACGGACTGCTTGCGGGCAATCTGTGCTTCCAGCGCATCGATTTCGTCCCAGGTGGCGAGCTGGTCGTCAATTTTCTGGACCTCGGCGACCTTCACCGTGATGGGTTGCTTCTCCAGCAAGCTCTCGCGCGTGGTGCCCTTGACCTTCTCGCGCAGCTTGTTCACCTTTTCGACCAGAGCCTCCACGTCCGCCCCGGTCAGGCGCGCGATTTTGGCTTCCTGCTTCTTGATGTCCGCCTCAGCCCCGGTCTTTCTCAGCTCCTCCAAGTAGAGCTGTGCCTCCCGGATCTCCTTCGCTTTCTCGCGCAGCCGTACCAGCTCCTCGGCGATGGCGCGCGCGCTCGTGAGACGGCTTCCCATAAGCTCCATCGCGCGCTCGGGGGTGACCCCGAACCGGAGCAGCGTGGAGTGCTGCACGATTGCGATGTCGTAGAGACCGGCCGCGAAGTCGGCCAGCTTGCGCGAGAGGGTTTCGATGCTGTCGCCTGTGCTTCTCAGGTTGCCGGCGAGCATCTTCGGGGTGAAACCGATGGGCAACACCCGGTAGTCGGGCAGGATGCGCGTCACCTCGGAGATCCAGTTGGGTCCGACGCTGTTCGGGACGGCAACCATGATCCGGCGGGCCTTGCCGCTCTCGCGCATGGCCGCCGCAGTCAGCAAGGCGGCGAACGTCTTGCCCAACCCCACGTCGAGCGCCATGATCCCACCTCGACGCTCCACCGCACGCCGCACGCTGGCGTTGATGTACGGGCGAACGGTGACGACCTCGCCTTTCTCGTCCACTCCGTTGAACCGAGCCAAGGGCACCGGGCTCTCGTCGTACACGCGCGCAACGAACCCGCGGTACGCGCGGTTGTAGCGGGTGGCGAGCTCGGGGGCGCGGTCGTTCATGCGGACGTACGCCGCCCACTCGGCGTCGAGCTTGCGGTCCTCGTTCAGCCGCGCCTCCAGACCCCCGGTGTCACGCTTTTTCTGTCGGACCCTGCCCTTCTCCATCGCCGCGATTTCTTCTTCGCGGTTGAAGTAGCCGACGACCTGTTGCACCGAGAAGTTGAGCGCGTCCGAGCCAGAAGCATCCATCTTCCCGCCGACGATGCGGATCTGTTCGATCTTCAACGGGGTTTTGTACCCGCTCGCCTTGTGCCGGGCCTGGAGGAACGCGAGCAGGAGATCGCAGGTCCGCGCGTCCGCGCCACCGGCTTCGGGGTCGTACACCCACTCCGAACGGATCGTGATGTCGATGTCGGTGATCGGCTTCGGGTCGATAGCGGCAACCAGCTCCTCGACGGAGACCTGCATTTTCGCCAGCACCGCTGCCGTGACGGTCTCGCCGAGCTGGGGACGGTCGCGCCAAGAGAACGGAAACCCTCTGGCGATCTGGTCCTTAGTCCAATCCAGACGGAGGTAGCAGTTACCAGAAAGGAACTCCTGCCGCCGCATGAAGCAGAGCTCGGTCTCGGTGGGCAACCGCTCGGGGTACAGGTACACGTCGGGGTGCAGGAGCAGAGCGCGCACGTCCACGGGCTCGTCGAGGATCGCCTCGATCTCGGACTGCGTAGCCGAGCCCCGTCGCGCGGACAGGAACCGCACCACGTCCGCGGGCGTGCCGTCACCCTTGTACCCGGAGACCTTGCCGGGAACATCGCTGCCGATGAGGTCTGTGAAGCTCCCATCAGCATTGAACGCGCTCGTGAGCGCGTACCAGCTCGCGGTCGGCTTGTAGCCGCTCGGGAGCGGCGTGGTGCGAGGGTTGCCGAACCGGGCAACGTACGCGCTCAGGTCGGGGCGCAGCTCGTCAAGGAGCTGCCGGCACTTCGCGCCATCCGTCACGCGCGTTTCGCGGACGGAGATACACCGGGAGCCCAGGAGCTCGCCGATGGACACGGCATCGGCGACGCTGATGCCCAGGCGGTTGTTGCGGACTGCCTTCTCCGCGGCGATCTCGGTCGGCGTGGCGACCACATCGGCAAAGTAGGTGGAGGGGGGCGGGCGGCTCGTGAACTCCACGAGCTTCGCAAAGTCGAACGGACCCGTACGCAGACCGGGACGGTAGTTCTTGCTGCTCACGTCATGCGAGCCCATGTGCGGACCCTCGGGACCGGCGGGCGTGGGCTTCGTGAAGTAGTGGCCCTCCGCGATCTGCTTGTCCTCGGGCAAAACAGCGGCGAGGCGCACCGGACGCTTGCCGAGCACGACCAACACCAGGTTCATCAACGATCCGGGGAACATATCGGACGGAACCTCAACGGCTCCGAAGAAGTGCGAGCGGAGCAGGATCTCCTCGCGGGTCCGAGCGTACTCCCCCTTAGTCGCGGTCAGGATGCCCCAGGGAATGAGCTGAATCGTCACACCACGCGGGCGCAAGTAGTCGAGCGAGCGGAGCACAAAGTAGTTCTGGTTTTCACCGATCTTCGCGTAAGGCGTGTCCTGCATTTGACTTGCCCGGCGTCGGTTTGCATACGGCGGGTTTGCGATCACGAGGTCCACCTGGTTCGCCGCGATCACCGGGGGGTACTCGGCGATGTAGCTCTCCAGCGGGCCGGAGAACACGCGCATCGCGGGATCGACCCCGTACGTCATGTTCAGCATATCCGCCTGGTCGCCGTCCCATTCCACGAGCGTCCACTCGGCTTCGCCAAGGTGCGCGCGCCGCCACCCGGCGACCATGCGCCCCGAGCCGGCGCTCGGTTCCAGCACGCGCACCGGGCGACGGCGCCCGTTGTGCTCGTCCCACAGGGCGAGCGCGCGCGTCCCCATCGCCTGAGCGACGGCGAGGGGCGTGAAGTATTGCGCGGTCATGCCCTCAAAGGCGAACGTGAGATCGAGCGGGATCTGCGGGAGCTCACGCTCGGACAAGCCGCGCGCCTTGCCCGCCGACCGCTCCATCTCCATGCGGCAGAACGCTTGCTGGTCCGGCTTCAAGAGGCCGATCTGCTCTGCGGTGAGCTCGGCGCACGAGCGGAACAGGCCCCCGAGACCGCTCCACGTTGCGAGCACGCTGCGCTCCGCATCGGAGAGCAGCGGGAGCACGCCGCGGTTCGCCGCAGCCTCGGCTTGCGCCCGGCGCAAGATCACCAGAGCCTCAAACGCCTGCTTGCGGCGCTTGCTCGCGGTCTGCTCCTCCCTGCCAACCGTCACGCCGCGGAGCGATCCGAGCGCGAGGTCGATCTCGGACTGCTGCCGCATCAGAGCGACGGCGAGCTGGGTCAGCTTGCCGCCGCGCGCGAGCGCGGACAGGTGGACGGCGTAGCTCGGGCTCACGAGCACGTCGTCGCCCTTCCCCGTCGCGTCGTTGCGGCGCATCACGGGGTTGCGCTGCGGCATCGAGCGCGCGTCAAGCCACGCGAACGCCTCGGCCACGGTCCCGAACATCGGAGCGACCCGCACGATGGCGTCGTTTCCGTCCGCGTACGAGCGGTACTGCTCGGGAAGCCCGGCGTAGTCGTCGTCAGCGTACCAGCGGCGCACGATCTCCCATTCGCCATCCTCGTTGTCGAGGAGGTACGCCGCCCCCGGCGTGCGGTTCGGCACGCCGGGACCAAGAAAGTACGCCGCGGAGATCCAATCCGCGTTCAGCCCGACCTGCGCCATGC
>Ga0181349_1001011_pt1 | contig 12052 bp, 16 predicted proteins | sample Su13VDMM110SD_FD_130106 | JGI IMG/M metagenome (GOLD analysis project Ga0181349, IMG submission 130106) | Freshwater viral communities from Lake Michigan, USA - Su13.VD.MM110.S.D | ecosystem: Environmental > Aquatic > Freshwater > Lake | place: USA: Michigan | collected 2013-07-16 | reverse complement strand
GGCAACTTCTTGTTTTGAGGGAGGTATAATTTTAAGTACCTGGCATCTAGATTGTAAAGGATCAATTACACGTTCAATATAGTTACAAGTTAAAATAAAACGAGTTGATCTTGAAAATGTTTCAATAATATTACGAAGTGCTGCTTGACCCTGGATTGTAATGTAATCTGCTTCATCTAATATAACTACTTTAAATGGTTTGAATGAAGCAACAGAAGCAAAGCTTTTAACTTTTTCCCTAATGGTATCAATACCATTTTCATCAGATGAATTAATATAAATATAGTCACAATCTAAATTATTAACAATAAGTTTTGCTAATGTAGTTTTTCCTGTTCCTGGAGTACCGTAAAATAGGAAATTCTGTATGTCATTTTGAAGGAGATAATGACCAATCGTTTGTTTGATATTTTCATTACCTACATAATCCTCAAGTGTTTGGGGTCTATATTTCTCAACCCAAAGTGTGTGTTCTTTTCTTGCCATTTTTAATCACTTATGTAATCACCATATATTGAATATTTTTTAACTTCAGGTTCTATAATTTCTACTTCTTGAGGAAAGATACTATAAATTTTTCCTTTAATTAAATCAAGACGAAATGCTTTAGGTTTTATAGTAGCTATATTAAAATATGCTTCCAAAGCATCAGTTAATGTAGGTTGTATTTCTTTAATACCCTTTACCTCCCAACGATCTGAGGGAGGTATTCGGGTAGCTATTTCATTTAATTGTTCTTGGATTTCTATTTTCATATTATGAATCTACATCATCCCCATCATATTTCCAAACCCATCTTGAGAATCTTTTTTATCTTCAGGTTTGTCAACTACAACAGCTTCTGTTAGTAGAATAACAGCCGCTACGGAAGCTGCATTTTCTAGCGCTACTCTAGTTACTTTAGCAGGATCAATAATACCTGCTGTTTTCATATTAACAAAAGTTTCATCTTTAATATTAAAACCATTCCAATTGTCTTCTGAAGACATTTTATTAATTAGGTTATAACATTCTCCTTCTGAGTAGCCAGCATTAGTTAATATTTTAATAAATGGAGCTTGGCATGTTTTATAAACAATTTTCTTTCCAATATGTGTATCATTATCTAATTCTTCTCTGCTTTTTGTAATTGCTTCTCTAGCATATAATAAAACAGATCCTCCTCCAGGTACTATTCCTTCTTCTAAGGCCGCTTTAGTAGCTTGTAAAGCATCATCTACACGGTCCTTTTTCTCTTTCATTTCTGCTTCTGTGTGTCCTCCTACGTGTACAATAGCTACACCACCTATGAATTTAGCAAGACGTTCTTGTAATTTTTCACGTTCATATGGAGAAGAAGTTTTTTCAATTTGTTGTTGAAGTTCTTCAATTCGAATTTTAATACTTTCAGCATCACCTTTACCATCCACTAAAGTAGTTGTATCTTTATTTACAGTAACTACACGAGCTTCACCAAACCATTTCCAATCGAATTTATCTAATTTCATTCCTTTTTCAGAACTAAATACCTGTCCACCTGTCATAATAGCAATATCTTCAAGTAATAATTTACGACGATCTCCAAAATCAGGAGCTTTAACAGCTACAACATTTAGAATACCACGAGCTTTATTTACAATTAAAGTAGCAAGTGCTTCACCTTCTATATCTTCAGCAATAACCAACAATGATTTATTTTGGGCTGAAACTGCTTCTAAAATAGGTAATAGTTCTTTTACTTGAGTAAATTTCTTATCAGCAATTAAAATCAAGGCATCATTGATACTTGTACTCATATTATTGTTATCAGTAACAAAATATGGAGATTTATAACCTCTATCAAATTGCATTCCTTCTACCGTTTCAAGATAGGTTTCACCTGATTTTGATTCTTCAATAAATACAACTCCTTCACGACCTACTTTCTGCATTGCTGTAGCAATTAATTCTCCTACTTCAGAATCATTATTTGCTGAAATAGTAGCAATTTGTTTGAGTTGGTCTTCATTTGAAATGTCTTCTTTAATATTGTAGCGAATATAATCAACTACTTCTTTAACGGCCTTATCAATACCTCGTTTAATTTCTACAGCATTTGCTCCATTATTTAAATAAGTTAAACCTTGAGCAACCATTTCTTGAGCTAACAGGATAGAAGTTGTAGTACCATCTCCTACATTTTCAGCAGTTTTAATTGCTGCTTGTTTAAGCAATTGTACACCTAATTCTTCAATAGGATCTTCTAAATTATTAATATGTTTTGCTATACTAACTCCATCTTTTGTTGATGAAACGATACCATTTTTACTATAAATAACATTTCTACCATTAGGACCTAAAGTACAAGTAACAGCATCTGCTAACTTATTAATCCCATTTAATACTTTTTTACGTGCTTCTGCACCTTTTTCAATAATCTGTTTTGACATATTTTATTTTCTAATTTATTTTTCCAAGTACCTGGTTCTCTGGCCCTAACCAGTATTCTTCACCTTCAAATTCAAAAGTACTAAATCCCATAGTTGGTAATACTACCAAATCACCTTCTTTAAGGAATGTTTCAATCCATACTCCTGTTACTGAGTAATAACCTTTACCAACGGATATTACTTTTGCTAATTGGTTTTTATTTTTACCTAAATCAGGTACAATAATTCCCCCATAAGAAACCTCTTCGGTTTCTATTGGTTTTACAATTACAGCATTATAAAGTGCTTCTAGTTTTTGTTTATTTTCTGTTTTCATATATTATATTCCTATTTCTGTTAATTCTTTAATATTACTCTCTATTTTTCTAAAAACATTTAGATATTCATTAATAGATTCATAATTACTTCCATTATTGGTTTTTTGGCGAACAATAGATTGAAGACAACTACCAAAATTATTGTAATGTCCTATTGGTTTTGTATAATCTTGGCTCATTTTTTTACCCCCCACAAAACGATCATCAGGAATAATGTTTTCATAAACTGTGTAACCGTGAGAGTCTTTGCAGATAAAATAGGGTTCGATTTTTTCATCCCTAATAAATGTCATGTTTGGTGATTCTTCTTTTTTCTTTCTCATATTTTATCCGATTAATATACAATTTTTATTTGGTATTTCCTAGTTATTTTAAAATATTTGCATTTTCTATTAAACTACAAAACCACAAATATCCATCTTTTTTAAAAACATTGGTAGATTGGGTTTTAATTCTAAATAATTCAATATCTAAATCATCCTGCTCTGGGATTTTTTTTATGACTTGATATAATTCATCTTTAATAATAATTAAGGGTTTTTCCATTTTTATATTTCTTTTTGTACTATATAATATTCACTTTTTAAATTACCATTACTAAATATAAGTCTTATAACTCCATCTAGGTTAATACTCATTTTACAAGATAATACATCCTTATTACAATACATTATTTCTTTAATGATACCTGACATATAATGAGCTTTAAAGTCATTTGGTAGATTAGTTGTGGTTATATTAGGAATATAAAATGATACTTTATTTGAGTGTTCTATATTACCTCCAAAATTCATTTCTAGTTGTAAATTTCCATCTAAATTTATGTGTGGTTTAAATACAACTGTATCACTGTCTGCTAATGCTGATTTTGCTTTTACAATAGCATTTATACTCTCATTATCTAATTCTGCTTCAATATTAAAAATTCCATCACTTACATATTTCATAGGTTTAGGAATAATCATTGTATCCGCTAAAGCATAGTTAGTTGTAAATTGGTTGTCTGATATTATTAACTTGGTAATTAATTTATGATGCTTAATATATTCTAAATTTAGAGGTCCATTTGTAATATTGATTAGTTTAAGTAACTGAGTAGTATTACTTATTCCAATTATGGAATCTTCCATTTCAAAATTATCATATGTAATGGTACCAATCATAGACCCATCCCCAGCCATAAATCTAATATTAAGTATATTATTTTCTATCTCCCACTTAACTGATTCAATTCCTCCATTAAGATAGTATTTGGATATAATACTTTGGAAGTCTACTTTATTAATCATGCCATTAATATAATGATTATTATTTAAATTCCCAAATTAAAAACCAAAAAATTTATGAACATTTTTATTAAAAATAACAGCTCCCCAACCTAAATCTTTATAAAGAGATTCTAGTTTATTTTTCATTACACCATCAAATAATCCATCTCTATCTATATATTTTTCAGCGAATTCTAATATTTCTGGGGCGTCATTATAACCATTTAGAGAAAGTACATCTATTCTGTATGGATTATCTTTCAAATAAACTATAAATATTTTATCTCCTATTTGAGGGGTGGGGTATTTTTTATCTAATCCTTTAAATTTTAAGATATCCGAGGTATAGATTGCAGATTTTGTATTTATGGGGCATTTATTACCTAATTTTGAAAATATATCACCTGCATTTGGGGGAGAATCAATGTATTCTCTTAGATTCTTAAGTCCGGTAGGTTTTAGGATTTGTTTCCATTCAACTGTTCTAAGCGATTCTCTAAAATCAAGAATTTGAGTGTCAATTTCTGATTTTTTAATACCAAACATTATTTCATTTATTATATGTTCTCCGAATTTCTTAAATATAGGAGGAAAATTAGATTTCATTAAATCTAAACCTTTAACATCTAATTCATCTGTTGTTACTCCTTCTTTATTTACAATATGGATGGCATATCTACGTTTACCCGAAAAATAACCTCTATCTAATACAACCTCTTGTTTTAATTCAAAATAATGTGGTTCGTTATGTTTAATATTAAAAGCTTCTTGACAAAATTCACCTATAAATTTATTAGCCATATTTTGTAATTCAGTAGCTATTTCTAATATTTTAGGTATTACTTCATCTTTATTATTTAAATCTAAAGTTGGATGTCTGTGGAGTAATAAATCAGAACATTGGATAAAAAGAGAATCTGTATCTGCTGTAATAATTGAGTCTTTACTAATGTTCATCTCTTTATTTAGATAATCATTCATATTTTTAATACTCTCGGTTAACAATCTTTGACCTGTTAAGGTTATAGCCTTACTAATAAACTTGTGTCCGTCTGTATATCTCCAACTGTTTATAGCAAATACACCGTAAACGTCGTTTAATTTGATTTTATACGCGTGTTGACGCTTATTATAGAACTCTCCCATAATGGGGTCGTTATCAACTTTGTATGCTTTTTTCATTAGTGATTTATATTCCTGGCGTTTGGCAAACCAATCAGTTAGTATTTCACATACAACACTTGATTTATCTTTACGGAATATTACCCCAGGAGCTGATATAAGCAAATTGTTTTCCTCTATAAGTTCAATTAATTCTCCTACTTTAATTTTAGAACGTACTAATTTCCTATCTTTTTTCACTTTTTCAATTTCCACCTCCATAAAATAATCCATCATTTTTAATTCTTTTAATGACCATTGATTATCAAATTTACCTCTATTCACAACTCGTCCAACTAATGTTTCAATCCCCATATTAAGTGAACGTATAATGGAAGGATAAAGTGATGTAAAATCTAAATCAATAACCCAATCATACAAACCAGGTATTGGATCTTTTAAATAACCTCCGGCATATTCTTCTTCAATGTCTTTTAATATTGGATTGTATGTAGTAGGTTTATTAGGTGAAACAATACCCTTACGTTTTAGATAAGTTAAAATTGCTCCATCATTTAATACCGTTGAGTAATAAATAGAATCATAAGTAGTATGACATAAATGACATATAGTAACAGTTAGATCTATAAATTTAAGTGATTTTTCTAACTCAACAATTATTTCAACATCTCGAATATTATATTCAATAAATTTATCTATATCTTCTTTAAATAATTTATCAAGAGAACCTGAGTATTCTATTTTACCTAGTTTAACATATTTTTCTCCAATATTTCCAAGAGCATAACTTGATTCTTGTTTAGTAATGAATTTTTTAAATAAATTCATATAATCTAAATGATTTAAACCAGCTAATATTAAAACTTCAGCTAATCCATTTTTTGTTAGAACTGACCTTGTTTTAATAGTTTGGAGTGGAGATAAAAATAAAGCTTGTTCCTTACTTAAAATTTTACAAATACGATAATATATGTAAGGTATATCAAAATATTCACTATTCCATCCTGAAACTATTGTTGGGTCTAATTCAATCCAAAGATCTAAAAAACCACCTAATAAATCTTTTTCAGATTTATATGGAATGACTTCTTTATTTTCTGATTTAATTTCAGTCATTAATTGTTGTTCATCCAAAACCAAACAATAATATTTCTTACTGTTATTATCATATAAAGCAACAGATGTAATTTTACCTTTAGGGTCTTTAATATTTTCAGGTGTAAGAGCACCTGCAATTTCACATTCTATATCAAAATAGATTATATTATGAGATGAAGGTACATTATCTGATTCTGAGTATAGGTCAACTAGAATTCGAGTTACTTTATCAACATCTTTTTCAAAGTATTTAGGATCTTTCCAATCCTGCATTTTTTTAACAGGGGATACTGTTTGTCCTTCTAGTGTTTCAAATTCACCATCTGGATCTAATTGATATAGAGTAGGAGAGTATTTAAAAGGAGCTAACCAATTTTTAACATCATCTCTTAAATGATATTCATATGTGTCTCTATTATAATAAGCAGCTTGATACAATATTTAGTTTTATTTACATTAATATACAAAAAAAGCCTGGTGTTACCAAGCTTTTCTTTAAATATTTTATATTTGTTATTTTAAAGTTTACCTAAGATGTGGGCTAGTGTAAGGTGGTTCCCCTATTTCAAATTTTTTTAAAACATCTAGCATATTTGCATCATCTCCCGCATTTGGGATAAATACTGAGTACTCTCCAGTATGTGGATTTTCTCCAAATTTTATTTTTTTCGGGTTAACAAAAAACTTTTTCTCTGCTGCTAGTGCTATCTGTTTCTGCTCTTTCTTGTCTGGTTCTCTATCAATTGCAATATAAAGACCATCTTCCATATCGCTATGATATCTATCTGCTCCTTCCATTTTTTCTTTATATTGGCCTTCAGTAATAATACCGGCTAACATTTGCATCCGTAATTGTTCTTGTATCATTTTATTTATAATTTATTATACATATTATAAAAATTAAGATAAGTCACAGGTTTAAAATAATTTATTGATTTCATTACTTTTTATAGGATGTGTTTAAACCTTGAAATTGACCGTCATACTGCTCTCCTACTTCTTCTAATCTCCAAAATGCAATTTGAGCAATTCTAGCATTTTTTTCAATAATAATAGTATTAATAACAATCATAGTAGTATTTATGTTATCACAATAAAATCCGGGGTCAAACCAAGGAGATTCAATTATTGTACCTGTACGATATAGAGATGAACGTTGAGTAATTTTAGCAGCACAATCCACAGGCATTTTAATACCTTCGTTGAAGGTAACAGAATATACACCTTTTTCCAAACGCCAACAATCCTTACCATCTATTAAGTGAGTTTTTAAATTCTCATATCCTTCAGGATTAATATAGGTTTTATCTTTATAGACTACGGAACCAACATCTATATTTTCTATTTTACAAACAGATAAATCAATACCAATTTGTGCTCGTTTTGAAAACTCAGATTCAGTAATGTATTTTGAAATTTGATTTGAATTTAATAGCATATTTTATTTAATAATATATAATCTATTTATTGAATTACCAAATTTAATTGTAAAATATCCTGAGGGCCATAATTCTGTATTAATTTGGTTTTGAGTACTATTTCCCGTATAAACAACTTTCCCTAAGTAATTATAAATAATCACTTCTACTACTTCTCCTTCATATTCAAATGATAATTCATTTGACGTAGGGTTTGGGTAAAAATTTATGGGGGTTTGTTTTATAATATTTAATTTATTAATTTCCCCTATTTCTGGTTCTTTACAAGTAACACGAATTTCTTTATATATAAAGGTATCACAATTTGTACATTTATTTTTGAATATGGTTTTAATTAAAAATTCCCCAGAATCTTGAAAAACATGTTTAAATATTCTTCCTTCATAATTTTTTTGAGGATAATCTTTAATCCTTAAATTTTTTATGTAAGTAATATACGAAACACAAGTATCTTTTGAACCTAATTCAAAAGTGTAAGTATTACACTTATTTGAATAATATATCCCTTGTTTGGACCAATCACATTTTGAAGTTTGACCCCATGTAAAAAATGATATTAAAATCATTACCGTTGTTAAAATTGTTTTTTTCATATTTTTTTTATTTTTGTTTAAAATTTAGTACCATTCATTTCTATAGCATGAAGTAATTCCTCTCTAATCAGATTATCTTTTTCCATAAAAAAACCACTGAATTTGTTTGTAGACATTACGGAATTATGTTTAATTCCTCTTGAGCTACAACAAGTATGCTTACAAGCAATACTTACTGCTACAGATTCACATTTCATTTTTTTAGTAATATAATCATGAATTTGTTGTGTTAATGATTCCTGCATTTGAGGGCGACGAGCAAACCATTCAACAATACGATTTAGTTTAGATAACCCAATAACATAATCTCCAGGAATGTAAGCTACTGTAGCATAACCTGTAAATGCTAAATTATGATGAGCACACATACTAACAATAGGAATACCACTTTGTATTACTAATCCATCATAATTTTCATCATTAGGGAATACTGTGATATTTGGTTCATCTGAAATTGAGCCAATAATAAGATCTTTAAGCCAGGCTTTTGCGACTCTTTTAGGAGTTGAAACTGTTTGACTGTCTGCTTCATAATCAAAACCAACAGCATTTAAAAAATCACCATATGCTTTAGATGCTTTTTCAATCATCTTATCAACCTCTTTTTGTGTACGGGGGATGCTACCGTTTGATTTCTTTAATAATTCCATGTTTTATAACTTATATATTAATATAATAACAAGTTATTAAAAAAACAAATTTAAGTACAACTATTATAGAAATACTTAAATGTTAGGGAATTAATATTTTAATTGAAAATAATCTAATTTGTAACTAAACATAACAGAAACACCATATTTATTTCCAGTACTTTCCCTACTTAAAAATTCAGATAAATCACCAAGTAATTCAGTTCTAAAACTGAGTTTATTATTGGCATGAACGGTACAATACAACCCAACAGGGGCTACCAAATTTGTTTTAGGATAATAACCCATAAAACCAAAGGTTCCTCCTATATCTGTGTATTTTAGTTTATTGTTTTTATTAAGTATACGTCTCCCTGCACTTAATTCCCACATAAATATTTTGGTTTGGGAGGATGTTATCCATAAACTATTTCTAAAATTAATAACCAAAGGAACTTTATTATCTACTGCTTCTAATTCTACCCCCAGTAACCCCAATATAGGAGTTTTTGAAAAAGTTAAGGCACCTATTTCACTTGTTAGATATAATCGGGGGCCTGGGGGAGGTGCTTGGCTAAATGAAACATTGGAAATAAAAGAAATTACGAGTAATATAATATATTTTTTCATGTTGGTATTTTTTTACATCATCAGAAAATATTTGTCTTACAACATAAAAAGAGGATCAATCCATTCAGGAGTTGCTAAAATTGTTATCATTTCCCCATAAGTATAAGGACCTTCTTTTGTATTTAAATCTTGTACACATTGGGGTGTATCACCCAACCATTTAACAAATGTTTTAGTTTGATCTATTGATTTTCGTATTGTATTAATATTTGTTTCTAAAACCTCATTAAAGTTAATTTGACTTAACTCTGAAGTATTAAATATCATAAAATTTCTATCTATATATGGATCTGACACATTGATACATATGTGCTATACTCCGTATCTTGATTTTTGAGCGTTAAAGTTTTGAAGTACTTCTTCTGCTGAAAGTTGTATGTTATAAACTGAAGTTTGGGCTATACTTCCTGAAAATGGGAGAGTAACAGAGCCTTGATCTAGATATCCTATAGTTAATTTTGTTGATCCAAAATTAGTTGCATTATTAAGAGCATCATTAGCTATTAAAACTCCATTTTGATATAATAAAACATTGCTGCTAGCTGCTTTAGTTACACAAATATGATACCATGTATTATAAGAAATACCAACAGAAGGTATAGATTTCATTACTCCCAAATTACCTTGGGATTGAATACAAAAGGCAACAGGAGGACCTAAATCTGTTCTAGGGATGAGCATATTATAATCAGCTCCACTAACAAACATACCTAAAATAGCCCTAGTTGTTCCAGCAACATTAACCTTTACCCAAGTAGATAAACTTAAGGCATTTTTAAAAGATATAGAATAAGATGTTGGAACACTATCATTAGTACCATCAAACGTAAATGAACCGCTATCTGGGGTGGGGTTGAAAACAGGACCATTATCTATTGAACCACTATTAAGACTCCCACTTACACCTGTTAAACCATACCATTTAGAACCTGTTGTAGGAAAGGAACTAACAAATCCTGCATCTAAATGTAATACTAATCCCCTAGTAATTATACTTTCATACTGTAAATTAGCGGCCATTAAATTGGTTTGAGTAGCAATCCATTGTAGACTTGCTGAAGTTGATAGAATATCCGATGCTAATCCTCCTTGCATAGTAACAAACCTAAAAAGTTCATTACTTGATGTTATGGAAAATATTTGAGGGATAACAGTAGGTGATGTTTTATAAACTACATAACTCCCAGTATTAACAGGATTAATTCCATTATACCAACCTGTAGTGGAAGTTGGTCCAACAGAAGCAGATATAATAGGAGTTGAAGTAACTCCTAAAGCAACGGTGGATTTTTGTAGACTACCCGAAAGAGATCCTGTGGTATATTGGATAGCATTTGGCATTTTTTTATTTAATATGTTATAGTTAGTAGTTTTAAAATATGATTAAATACTGTAAACGTTTGTTAAGTTTCTGTATTTTCCATTTTCATCGTCAAGCCCATATCCTATTAGCCATTCATCATCTATATCAAATCCATTATAATAAATTCCATCTATTGGTAAAACCAATGAAGGTGAAATTTTTCTTTTAAATAAAGTAACTACTGAAACGGTATGTGCTTCTTTGGACATTAGGTTATTGATTAAATGTTGAAGTGTTTTTCCAGTATCAACCATATCATCAATTAAAAAAACATGTTTATTTTTAACATCACATTCAATATCTTTAGTAATTTGGATTTTTCCTTGAGTTTTACCACTATATGATTTTGCTCTAATAAAATCACACTCAGTTTGAATTGTTAAATGTTTAACAAAATCCGCAAATACCATAAATCCCCCATTAAGTACTCCCACCATTACAAAATCAGAATTATCTAAATAATGAGCATCGTTTACTTCTAATGCTAATTCTTTTAAGCGCATTTCTATTTGTTTTTTAAACATGAAAATTTCCATTGTTATTTGATTAGTTTTTTCAATGCTTCTTTTACTTCATTAGGTCCTTCAAATAAATGTTTTCCATTTTTATCCTCAATCATAAGTGTTGGAACAAATTTTATCAAATTTTCATCCAACAAAACATCATCACTATAAGTATTTATTACCTTAATATTAAGGGGTGTAGATATTTCATTAATTAAAGGAGTTAAAGCTTTACAGTTATGACATCCTTTATGATAAAAGTAAGTTAATTTGGGTTTCATATATTATACATATAAATATATGGGGTTATCAAACATTTAAAGTTTTATCCCAAGCTGATATATGCATTCTGCTCATTCCTCTAAACTTGTATTTCTTAGCCATTTCCATTACAAATCTTGTTCTTTCATGGAAATCATCTCTACTATCCATCCCCGGCATACAAACAATGTTTTTAAGTGGAATGTTAAAGGGTTCAATAAAGTCACGGAATATTTCCTTAACATCATCTTCAGTTGAAATAACGAACTTAAATTGATAGTTATCGTGTTCCATAATACGTTTGATGGCTGCAGGGACAATACGTTGTTTTTCAGTCATACCTGAGTTAGATAGTTTTGGTGAGCAGTTAATTTGATCTATAACTTGAAACAATTCTTCTTCAATATAGTTAGTACCGTTG
>Ga0181349_1001010_pt1 | contig 12059 bp, 6 predicted proteins | sample Su13VDMM110SD_FD_130106 | JGI IMG/M metagenome (GOLD analysis project Ga0181349, IMG submission 130106) | Freshwater viral communities from Lake Michigan, USA - Su13.VD.MM110.S.D | ecosystem: Environmental > Aquatic > Freshwater > Lake | place: USA: Michigan | collected 2013-07-16 | reverse complement strand
CTCTGGGATCCTTCTTCTGTTTTACAAAATGCGTCAGCCATACTATCTAAATTTTCAATTACTTTTTGTTCCACTACTTTTTTTTCGTTCGTAATTAAGTTATTAAATAAAAATAAAATTAAAACAATTATCGCTAAACAAAAAATCACAAAAGAAATATTTAGAATAAATTTAATTCTTGTTTTATTCATATTTTATATACATATTTTATATGAAAGGTTTGCGTAAAATAAATTTTATGAAAAAAATAAAATCTACTTCAAAAAAAGTAGTGCCTGTAGTAACAACAGGTCTTAAGAAAGTAGGCACAACAGCAAAAGCAGTTGTTGTAAAATCAGAGCCAATCGCAGAAAAAGGATTGTCGGGTATATATGGTGCTTTAGCAACTGGTTTTGACTTTGGACTTAACAAAATTAAAGATCCAAAAAATAAAACATATAAAAAATCTAAACGCGTTCGTCATCACAAGAAGACACGCAGACATTAAAAAAATGAGTAATTCAAAAATTTCAAAAATATATAAAAATGATAAAATATTTTTTTATAAATAATGTTTTAAAAAAATACTTAAGAACAAAACTATATGTCCTAACATTACACAATGAAACAATATGCGAAGTTATTTAAACAATTCGATAAATTAGATGTTTTTACAAATATGACGTGCAAAAACATCTTTGATATTACAAAAAAAATATATCCAACTTCAGATACATTGTTAAACTTTAATGAAACCAGATATAGAAACTTATATAAAAGTTGGGGTGAAAATGGTATTTTTAATCATAAAAAAAACGAAATAAATCCATTATTATATGGAATGATAAATTATAACATTGAAAGCATTGATTCTGGCTTAAGATCAGGTTACTCCGTTCAATCTTCTTTAGTTATTAATCCAATAGAAAAGTTTGGTTCTGATAAGTTAAAATCGAAATATCTTGACAATTTGTATTCAGGTACAAGCATTGGCTGTTTTGGTTTAACAGAGCCTGATGCTGGATCAGACCCATCTAATATGAAAACAAAAGCAATAGAACAGAAAGATTATTATATTGTAAGTGGTTCAAAAATATGGATAACTAATTCTCCAATAGCAGACGTTTTTGTTATATGGTGCAAGGATGAAACAAATAAAATCATTGGTTTAGTAACAGAACGCGATGAAGCAATTAGCACCCCAGAAATTAAAGACAAATTAACTTTGTTATCTTCACCAACCGGTTATATTTATATGGATAATTTAAAAATACCAAAAACAAATAAATTAAATATAACTGGATTACGTGGTCCTTTTGAATGTTTAAATAAAGCAAGATATGGTATTTCTTGGGGTGTTATTGGAGTAATGGAAAATATAATTAATACTACTATTGATTATGTAGAAGAAAGAAAACAATTTTCAAAATCTCTCATATCTTTTCAAATGATACAACATGAATTAATAAAATCAATTGAATTATATTCTAGTTCATTAAATAATTCTTTTGCTTCATTAAATTCAATAGAAAGTTTTGATGATCTAGAAAAAAATATAGCCTTAATATCATTTTTAAAAAAAACAAATTGTGAAAATGCTTTAAATGTTGCGAGAATATGCCGAGACTTGTTAGGTGGAAATGGTGTTTCTAATTCTTATAATATAATTAGACATCTTATCAATCTTGAGGCAGTAAATACATATGAAGGAACTAAAAATATTCATAGTTTGATATTGGGGAGAGAACTTTTAAATAAAAGTGCTTTTTTTTAAAAATACAAAATTTTATTTACACTTCTGCTAAAATATATTCTTTTGCCGATTTATCTTTTTTAATAGATTTAACCTTTTTATGTTTTTTATCTGTTTTATGAAATTTATCGTGGCATTCTTTACATACACTGATTAAATTAGCTAAATTATTTTTATGAAATATTGTTCCATTATCATTACGAATAATGTTATTATTATCGGCATCACTTTGATGTTGTAAATGATGAACTTCAGAACCCATATTTTTTTCACATAATTCACACATTCCCATTATTTTTTTTGAGTTATAATGAGAAGGTTTAAGTGAAAGAATGCTCTTAAATTGAGGATTATATTTATCTCTAATGCTATAAGCCATGTTTAAAAAATCTTCTGGTAAATTTAGTGATTTACATACCTCAAGTCCATACATACTTGTTCCTGGTCCATCTTTAATTTTGCGGTCATAAACTAAAATATCACGTTCTTTATCATAAATTACTTCCATATGTTTTAAAACAACGCTTGATAATTCATTTATTTCCGAAAAATTAACAATTTCATGTAAATGTGTAGCAAAAATAAAACTACTTTTAAGTGAATAGAGTTTTTGGATTCCAGCAACAAAAATACTAACAGCCGAAGTATTTTCAGTTCCGGAGCATAATTCGTCACCTAATATAAGACTATTTTCATTCGCAAGGCGTAAAATAGTGCGGAGTTCAGACATTTCAACAGCAAATGTAGATAATCCTTTAAATAAATTATCATTACCTAAAATACGTGTAAAAATATAATTATATGGCTTATAAATAAATTCAGAGCATGGAACATATAATCCTGCTTGTGCCATAATAAGAGAAATACCAAGAGCCCGAATAAAACTTGTTTTTCCAACAGCATTTGTTCCATAAAGTAAAATTCCATCTATTATTCCATTACCAATAATAACATCATTTGTTACATATAATTCATTATTTTGTAATTGTTCTATCAAACAATGTCGCAAATGTTTCGCATTTATAAAAGATTTATCTGCTTCAGCTATAACAGGCTTACAATAATTATATTTACGTGCTATACTACTTTTGGCATAAAGAATATCAATAGTTGTAATAAAATTAATTATAATTTCAATTTGTGATTGGTATGATTCAAATTTTTCAACAAAAGAATTAAAAACATTCGCAATAGTATCTTTTAAAGTGGTTTTTATGGAAGAAATATTTTTACATATTTTATTAATTTCAGCGTCAGATATTGAATTATTTGAAGTAGTTTGTGTTTTGTATTCAAAATGTTTTTTAGAAATAGTATAATTGAATGTTTTTTTTAAATTGTTTTCATTATTTTCATTATTTTCATTATACGATAAAGTAATCGTTTTAGGTGTATCTGATAAAACTCCTTCTAATAATTTACATCTTCTGCTCGTACATATTAAACTAAAATTATTTTTTTCTGTTTCATATACCTTAACAAATTCAGCTGTTTTACCTTTGTCTGGTATAATACTATTTAAATAATTTTTGATTGCTTCTAATTTTGATTCAGAAACAGATAAAATATTTATTTGTTCGTCTAATGTTGTATCTACGCTTTTTTTAATAAAATTAGTTTCAAATAATTGCAAGTTATCAATATCTTGTGCGATTTGAATATTAATATTTTGATCAATAAAATTTAATACATTATCACAAAATAAAGGAACATTTTTTATTTTATTATCTGTATCTAATAAATATTTATACATAGTTTGGTCTTCACTAATTTTGCTATAAATATTTTTAATGGTAACAAGATTATTATATAAAACATAAAATGCTTTTGGAGAAATTTTTTTGATAATTACTTGTCTTTCAAATTTTGAAATATCTTTAATACTCGATAAATGGTTGTTTAAAAAATGGATATATTTTTCATAATTTATTAGCAAATATTCAGTAATATCATATTCATTTTGTAAAATATTTTTATCTGTAATTGGATGTAAAAAATTATGAGAAAATTTTCTTTTTCCCATAGGTGTTAAACAACAATTCAACATTTTTAAAACAGAGGAATATTTTCCTTTATAATTAGTATCATCAACAATATTTAATTGTTTAAGAGAATGATTTGCAAGAATAAGTCTATTGGAACTATTTTCAAAAACAGGTTCTGAAATTTTATTGACTAAATGTTGATTATGTTGATAAACAAAATCAAGCAAAAAACAGAACGATTGTGTAGCAACATTATTTTCATAAAAATTATGCATAAAATCGTCTACATTGTTAATTTTATAAAACTTATTTAAAATTTCTTTTTGGTAAGGTTGTTTTTCACAATTTTTAGCACTTACATAAAATCTATTTTGAGAATTATTTAATTCATCACTAATATTAATTTTATGTATTAAGGAACAATTTAAACCTATAAAACTAATTACATCATCTACTTCTTTATTTGGTAAATTAGAAATCAAAATAGCTTCACTTGGATTGTATATAGAAATATAACGTTCTAATTCATCATATGTTGTTGGATTGTTAATATATATTTCTTTAAATTGAAAAACATTTGTTTTTCCTGTATAAATATCTATATTAGAAATGCCTACAACAATATATTTCCCTTTCAAAAATACTTTATTAACTATTAAATCAATCCAAATACAAATTAAATTATTTGTCAAATTAGTAGATTCATTTGAGAAATAAGTTCCTGGCGAAAAAATCCCCGATAAACTACGTGTTGTATTTTTTGCTGCTTCATCTTGACTATATACTACAGCAGTAAATCCAGCTTCTTGAATTTTTTTAATGTATTTTTCAATCATTATATTTTTAAATCCAGCCATAACAACTTCTTGTTTATCCAAAGTTGCTTTTTTTTCAACAACATTTAACTCACATATCTGAGAAAAGTCTTCAATACTGCTTCCTATAATTTTGTTTGTATTTTTATTGATTAATCCATATACTTCATAAAAAGAACCTACTTCCATTAAGAGAATAGTATTACTACCATAATCATTTTTATATTTTTGCGTTAATTCAAAATACTCTTTAATAAGTGCCATAATATATTATAACTATATTTCTTTCTTTAACTTATTTTACAATATTATTTTTTATAAACATAAATATATAAATATATAAATATGAATACAACTATTCAATATGAATGTAATAATATGGGTAAATGTAATGTTATAGTTAATGGTGATACGTTTACTTTAGACGAAATTAGAGATTTATTTGAAGAACTTCCTTTTCCTTTTTCATGGGAACAAATATATGTAGATCCTGCTGGTAATATAAACGCATCTAATAATGAGTATAATAATGGAACAACTGAATATCCTTTGAGAAATAGTATAGCAAATTTTTTTAGCAACTGGCGTTTAATAAAAATAAATGCTGATTATGGAAACACCAAAGAAGGAAGAGCACTAGAAGCTATATTTTATTTACCTGAGCCACGCTTATGGGATTTTGTTAAATTTTTAAAAGGTACTCCGATAAATGGAACATGGAGAATTAGTAATGAAAGTTATAAAGAACGAACAAATTACTATGGTGGTGGCAAAAAATCTAAAAAATCTAAAAAATCTAAAAAATCTAAAAAATCTAAAAAATCAAGAAAAACAAGAAAAATTAAAAAAAGAAATTAATATTTTAAAGAGAAATAAATTCCACATCTTCACCTTCAACAAGATAATTCATTAAAAATTTTTTTATATTGAAAAACATATTTTTCGGTAATAAACCTAAGTTGTAATAAAATGTTTTTAATATTATTAAAATTACTGATATATAAAAGGGTAACGTTGCTTTAGAATTATGTTCGTACAAAACATTTTCTTTATTTTTTTCATTATATATTGATATTTCAGTAGTAAAGTTATTTTCACGATTATTATACTTAACTTTATATCCATGAACCAAAATATTTGTTTTATGTAGTTTGTAAACAAATTTTTTAAACTCATATCTTTCAATATCTAAAAAATTTTGTAATTTTGTTATTGTGCTTTGTTCGTTATCTGTAAATATATCAACATCAATATCACTTGAATTGGGAAAATAATCAATGCGTTGAATACTACCATAATAATATATTTTTGTATCCAAATAATTGCTTAACTTGTGAAAAAAAACACTCGCATAATCAGACATTTTATTAGCTGTTGTTTCCATAATAATTTAACTGAAGATAATAAAAGAATACAATATTATATTTCTTTATTTTCTTTCATAAAGTTATGTAAAAGTGTGTCAGAATTAGTATTTACGATGTCACCCGCAAGCATAGAATCTTCATAAATTTTTCTTATAATATCATTGGGTGCATTACTTCCAACTTTGATTAGATTATGTTCTCTCAATTTATTTTTTATATCATTAATCGGCTTGCTTTTAAGAGCTTTATGTGCATCTAATACTTTTTTTCGTGTATGTCTATCTTTTATTAAAATACCAACACTATTTTTACTTTTTTGCTTTCCAAGAGTGTATTTTTTTATAATAGTTTTTTTTATTGTTTTTTTTAAATTTTGTGTTTGTATTTGCGTAGCTTGTATTTGGGTAGTTGGTATTTGCGTAGTTGGTATTTGCGTAGTTGGTATTTGGGTAGCTTGTATTTGGGTAGTTGGTATTTGGGTAGCTGGTATTTGGATAGCCGGGCTTTGTATTTGTAATGGTTCTTTAAAGTCAACAGAAGTAATTATATTTGAAGAAAATGTTGCCCCAACATTATTTAAATTTTCTGTTTGTTTTTGTTTTATTTTTTCTTGTAATGCCTTTAATCGTAACTCTCTACTATTAACAACTTCTTTATTATTATTTTCTAAAGATATTTTTGGAACTTGTATTGCCGATGTTTGAAAATTGGTTTGTGTTGGCAACGTATGATTTTTATGTGTTCGCGACCATTCACGATATGTTGGTTTAAGACCACCTTTTAATATTCCATATGGAACAACATTATCAGCATTATATTTAATAGAAAGAGGCGTACTATTTTTTACTTCAAATTTTTCATTACTCACAGCAACTAAAGGTGCTTTAAGTTCGTCTGGTAAATCTATATTAACATTGATAGCACTTGTATTTGAATTATTATAATATTGATAATTTTTTAATGTTTTTTTATGTAAATCTTCTTTTTTCTTTTGAGTTGAAAGAGTTTGTAAATAATTAATTGAATCATTAAATTCATCGCTATATGCTTCCAGGTCAACTAATTGAGGTTTATCTGTATTTAATATATTATTTTCCTGTAAATTTTTTTTATTAGAACCTCCTAAATTATTTGTTTCTTTTAATTTATGTTCTTTAATTCTTTTGAGAAGTTTATTTTTTAAAATGTTAGGAGATATTAAAGGTTTAACTATTGGTGTTTTATTTTTATTATGATTTTTTTTAGTACCAGATGAACTTCCTATTTTAAATAATGCTGGATTTATATCTATTGTTTTACTCATTATAATAATAAAAAAAAAACAATTTATATAAAAAACACATTAAACATAAAATAAAGAAAAAAGTATTCAAATTTTATTTTATAATACTATTTTATTCATTTTTTTCTATGAAACATATTAAATGCAAAAACAATTTAAAAATAAATTGAAATATAAAATAACCCTATTTATGTTATCAATATTAATTAACAAGCAAAGTATAATAACTGAAAAAATGAATACTGATAACTCTTCTATTAAATTTAATTCCGATAACAATAATAATGGTAATTTTGATATTGAAAATGACCAGTATATTGAGACACCTTGGACTATAATTGGTTCTTACTTTAAAGATCAGCATTTACTAAGATTAGTAAGACATCAGATTGAATCGTATAATAATTTTGTTGGATACCAAATTATTAAAACGATTGAAATGTTTAATCCCGTTCATATAGCTTCAGAGCAAGATTTTGACCCAGTATCGAAAAAATATGCTTTAGAAATATTTATTACATTTGAAAATTTTCATATTTATAGACCACAAATTCATGAAAATAATGGAGCAATTAAACTTATGTTTCCTCAAGAAGCAAGACTTAGAAATTTTACATATGCTTCCGCTATGACTATTGATATTAATATCAAATATTTAATCAGAACAGGTAAAGGTTTAGAAAATATACAAACATTTTATAAAACATTATCTAAAATTCATATCGGTAAATTACCTATTATGTTAAAATCTAATATTTGCGTGTTAAACCAATATAAACATTTTGAAAATACACAAACTGGAGAATGTAAATATGATGCTGGAGGATATTTTATTATAAATGGTTCGGAGAAAACTGTGTTAGGACAAGAACGTGCCGCTGAAAATCGCGTTTATTGTTTTAATGTTTCTAAAAATAATACCAAATACACATGGACCGCAGAAATTAAGTCCGTCCCCGATTTTAAATGCATATCACCGAAACAAATTAATATGATGATTAATTCAAAAAATAATGGGTTCGGTAATCCTATATGCATTCAAATCCCACGTGTAAAACAACCATTGCCATTGTTTATTGTTTTTAGAGCATTAGGTGTATTAACTGATAAAGATATTTGTAATAAAATATTGCTAAATATTGACGATCAGCAAAATGCTAAAATGTTAAATTCATTACAAGCTTCCATAATTGAAGCCAACGCATATTTAACAAAAGAAGATAGCATTAAATACATTATGAGTTTTGTAATGTACACACCTATTAATATGGATAAAGAAACCGGAGCAAAAAAGAAATACGAATTCACGTTGGATATTTTAAATAATGATTTGTTTCCTCATTGTCATAACTTAACACAAAAAATTTACTTCCTTGGCTATATGACACATCGTTTATTATTAGCATCCTTTGAAATTACCAAACAAGACGACCGCGATTCTTATGTAAATAAACGGGTTGACTTAACGGGAACTTTATTGAATAATCTATTTAGAAATTATTTCAATAAACTCGTAAAAGATATGGAAAAACAAATTGTTCGTGAAATTAATACAGGTTCTTGGAAATCAACAGATAATTATGAAAATATAATTAATTTAACAAATATTTATAAAATCGTAAAATCAACCACAATAGAAAACGGATTAAAACGAGCATTAGCAACTGGTGATTTTGGCATAAAACATACGAATTCAAATAAAGTTGGTGTCGCACAAGTATTAAATCGTTTAACTTATGTATCAAGCTTAAGTCATGCCCGAAGAATTTCTACACCAACTGATAAAAGCGGCAAATTAGTTCCTCCTCGTAAGTTACATAATACGTCATGGGGATTCGCTTGTTTAACTGGTGATGTGGATGTTTTATTGTCAAATAGAATTGATACTAAAAAAATTAAAAATATTAAGGATGGAGATTGGGTTAATAGCGTGAATCGTGAAAATTTAATGGATGAGCCCTCAGATATGTATAACTACTTTTGTAAAATGCCAGACAATTTATTTGAAATTACAACTATTAGTGGCCGAAAAATAAAAGCAACAACAGACCACCCATTTTTAGTAAGAACTGATAATGGAAAGTATGAAATGAAACAAGTTGGAGATTTAAAAACAGGTGATAAACTAATTATACGTCATACTACCATATCAATTCCTGATGAAAATACAACAATCGTAAAAATAAGTGAGGCAGATGTGTTGGAACATTATCGTATGAGTTTGTTGGAATTAAATTTATTAAATGTTGATATTCCCACATATAAACTGAAAATTATTGCTAGATTAATTGGGGCATTAAATACAGACGGACATTTGGGAGTTAGAAATGATGAAAATAATCAATATTATGATGCGGCTTTTAATGTTGGCGAAGAATATGATGTATATCAATTAGCAGATGATATTAAAACATTAGGATTTGGAAATGTTTCTATAAGGAGAAAAATATCTAAATTTGAAGATAAAAATAATGGTAGAACAACTACATCAACCACATGGGAAGTATCTAAAAGTGGATATTTCGCATACTTTATTTACTTGATGGGTGGGTTTTCTGGAAAAAAAATAAATGTAAAGAGAAGTTTACCTGAATGGTTAATTAATGCTGAACTATCTGTTAAACGTGAGTTTTTATCAGCATTTCAAGGTGGCGATGGTTCAAGATTATCGTATCAAAAAAATGGAGAAAAATGCAAACCAAATTTGGGAATTACTATTCAAACGACCCATAATGATTATTTAAATGATACTATTGAATATATTAATCAAATCATTACATTGTTTAAAGAATTTGACATTGATTGCCGATTAAAGACAACTAAAGTAAATGAGGAAAAAACAAAGGTATGTATTGTATTTAACAAAAATACAGAAAATTTAATCAGATATGCTGACATTATTAGTTATTCATATTGCGAAGAAAAACGACGAACATCCGCACCTATTATAGAACATTTAAAAATAAGAGGATATAATAAAATTCAACGTGATATGAATTATAAATACATAGTAGACAATTACAAAACCGAACAAATGGATAACTTAATGAAAAAAACAGACTTATCTGAAAGTCAAATAAAAAAAGTTATTTCAATGCACAAAAAAGGAATATACCAAAGCACAAGATTTACAACTGATATAATATACGAAACTTTTATCAGAGAAAATATAGTTGATAATGGATGTTTAAGTATTCCAATAGAAAGTATCAAAGAGGTTGAACCAGAATTAGTATATGATTTTACTACACGAAGTGAAAATCATTCTTTTGTAGCTTCATCGTTTGTATTATCAAATTGTCCTGCGGAAACTCCAGAGGGTCAATCAGTTGGTATTGTAAAAAATTTAAGTTATATGACACACGTAACTATTCATTCTAATTCATTGCCATTATATGAATATGTTATGCCATATATATTGTCAATCGACAGCGAAAATATAACTTCAAAAGATATGTATGAGAAAGTGAAGGTTTTCATTAATGGTTCATGGGTTGGTATAACGGATAGTCCTCAAGAATTATTTATGATGCTTAAAGATAAAAAATATAAAGGCATTATTAATATATACACGTCAATCGTATTTGACTACAGAATGAAAGAAATTCGGGTATGTAATGATAGTGGAAGATTAACCAGACCAGTGTTGCGTGTTAAAGATAACAATATTTTATTAACTAATGATATTATACATAAGCTCAATACGTATGAACTAAATTGGGATGACCTATTAACAAGTAGTGTAATTGATGAATCAGTCTTAGAATATATTGACCCAGAAGAACAAAGCTGGTCTATGATAGCAACTGTACCTAAAGATTTAATTAATAAAAAAGAACAAATATATAAATTTACACATTGCGAAATACATCCAAGTACTATTTTTGGTATATTAGCATCTTGTATTCCTTTTCCTGAACACAACCAATCGCCAAGAAACACGTATCAATGTGCACAGGGGAAGCAAGCAATGGGTGTATATGTCACAAATTACGAGAACAGAATGGATAAAACCGCATATGTATTAAATTATCCCACAAGACCATTAGTTGATACTCGTATTATGAATATGATACAGTTAAATAAAATTCCATCAGGAACAAATGTAATTGTTGCAATTATGACACACACTGGTTATAATCAAGAAGACTCATTGCTTATCAATAAAGGCTCAATTGACCGAGGATTAGCACTGGTTACAGTATACCATACAGAAAAAGATGAAGACAAACAAAAAATTAATGGTGATGATGAAATTAGATGTAAACCAGATGGAACAAAAACAAAAGGAATGAAAATGGGTAATTACAATAAGGTGAATTCAAAAGGTGTAATTCCTGAAAATACCTTAGTAGAAAATCGCGATATAATTATTGCCAAAGTTACACCCATAAAAGAAAACAGAAATGATCCAACAAAAGTAATTAAATTTGAAGATCAAAGCAAAATATACAAAACAAATGAAGAAACATATATTGATAAAAATTATATAGATAGAAATGGAGAAGGTTATAATTTTGCGAAAGTCCGTTTAAGAACTGTTAGAAAACCAGTAATTGGTGACAAATTTTGTGCGTTGCCAACTCAACAGGTTTTAACTGATAAAGGCTGGGTTCAAATTAGAGATATTGATGTTACATATCATAAAGTATGTACTTTAGATGTAAATGGAAATATGACATACGAATATCCTAGTGCTAAATTTGAATACGATCATAATGATAAAATGTATTATATTAAAAATAAACAGGTAGAAATTGTCTGCACTTTAAATCATAAATTATATGTAAAAACACGTTCTGGTAAAGATTATAAGTTAATTGAAGCACAAGATGTAATGGGAAAAATGGTAAGGTTCCAGAAAACGATGACAAATGT
>Ga0181349_1001006_pt1 | contig 12087 bp, 11 predicted proteins | sample Su13VDMM110SD_FD_130106 | JGI IMG/M metagenome (GOLD analysis project Ga0181349, IMG submission 130106) | Freshwater viral communities from Lake Michigan, USA - Su13.VD.MM110.S.D | ecosystem: Environmental > Aquatic > Freshwater > Lake | place: USA: Michigan | collected 2013-07-16 | reverse complement strand
TTCTACACCCACACAAACCCAAACACCAGCCGCACCAACACCATCACCCACACCAACAAGTTCGGAAACTCCAACTACAACGCCAACAAACACAGAAACCCCTACAAGCACCCCAACAAATACTCAAACATCAACCCCAACTTCAACTAATACTCCTGCGGCTTCTCAAAGTCCTACACCAACTCAAACATCAACACCAACAAATACCCCCACTCAAACCCTTACACCATCCCCAACGGCAACAACAGAACCTTTTGACATCTATTCATTTAGAAGTTGCTGTGATGACACCAACATTTTTAGATACGTAAATGTACCAGGAAGCTTAGTTGTTGGTCAAATTTTTTATATCTCAGGGCCAGATTTTAACGGCTGTGCGGAAGTATTACCATACGAGCCTACGGGTGAAATCTTTAGCTCTGATGGTACGTCCTTTACTCAGCAAGAAACCTGTAATGACGGGTTATGCCCTCCTTGCCCTACCCTAACGCCAACACCCACGCCAACACCAACTGGAACTATAACTCCAGTATTCGAAAACGCATTACTTACAAGTTGCGCCGATGGTGAAATTTTTTATGCAATAGTTCAAATTGACACAGCGTTTGTTGGGGCAGTTTATGTCTACAATCAGGAATGTTATTCTTTTGTTGAATTTTCTGGACCAGGTGGACCAAACTTGGGCACCCCAGATTTTGCTAGTTGTGACTTTTGTGTTGTAACTCAGACACCCACGCCAACACCGTCAGTAACTCCAACAAGCACCCTAACGCCAACTGTCACCACAACGATAACGCCAACGCCTTCATCAACACCACCAGCATGTGAAACTGGGACATTTTGTTTTAGTACAATATTGCCTTCACTTTCCGGTTATAGTGGAACATATAGTTCCGGGGCTACTTTTAATTCTAGATTATATTATACAGGGAATACAAGTCCGGTAGCATTCATATATTACACGGGTTCTTATTGGTGTCTGAGCACTTCTTTGGGTGGGTCATGCCTACTCGAAGGTAAAAACCCTTGTTATTCGGCATGTCCGGATATCTCTGCAAACTTATTTAATCCAGGAGTGTGTCCAACACCCACTCCAACGCCCATCAATTGTAATACCCTTGATTTCCAAGCATTTTTTGATTGTGATTTCGTTCCTTTTGTAACGCCAACACCCTCAATCCCCTGTGATTTAGTGGATATGAGAGTGACTGGTTTTCCAGTTTCTCCCACTCCAACACCATCGACAAATCCTTGTGTTGTTGGGTTGAATTTTTCCATGAGTGCCTATACACCAACGCCCCCCACTCCAACGCCAACTTTATCATTGACCCCCACAAAAACAGTTCCGGTTGAGGGTCAAATAACATATACATTCTTCAATGAAACCTTTGTTTGCCCAACAACCAAGGTAATTGTGGATTGCAATAGCAACATCGAGTTCTACACCACCGATATATTGGAGTTCGATAATACTCCAATTAATATTGGATTATCGTTTGCGGCATATATTGATGGGGCATTATTCTGTCTAAGGTATGACAGAAACGATGATAACCTTTCATCTAATACCACTATTGATTCAATTCTTGGAATTTATGGCAGTTGTGAATCCTGCAATACTATTGCCACGCCAACACCCTCCAATACCCCAACGATAACGCCATCACCAACAAGAACTCCAACTATGACTCCAACGCCATCTATTACCCCTGCAACGTTAGTTTATGTGTTTGCCACCTGTGCTTTAAATCCTCAGGGGGGGAATCAAACAACGATTGTGCAAACAAGTCCTGTTGGGTTTGTGATAACCCCTGGTCAGACCTTTAAAGATATCGCTGGTAACTGCTGGAGTTATGTTGGTAGCTTTAACAACTTCTATCCCGAATATATTACCATTTTGGTGAATTTCTCGGGTAACTATTTCACCAATACCCCCACCGTATTTGCAAATTGCCTGCAGTGTCAAACAGCACCAATCAATCAGGGGTTGACTCCACAGGGTGGTGAAACGGTATCATTATGTATAACTTACGATGTCCTTCCATGGACACAGAATCTTCCCGATTCTTGTGGTGGATATACAAGAGGACAAAACCGAGTGATTGTTCAACTTAGAAATTCTGTAACCAACGCAATTGTGGCAGCAACCAACAATGTGGTTGTAACATTCAATGTAGAAAGAAATGATTGTCTGGGAACACAAAGTGAAACATTAACCGTGACGGTCCTTCAGGGTCAAAACCAGGGACAAGCAATCTTTGATGCTACCACGTGTGAGGCATGTCCTGCGACAACGCTTCCTGAGACCGTTACCAAAACTATCATTGGTATCCTAACCATAACCCCTTCTTCAATAACTGAGTGTCAATAATGGCTGTAGCAGTATTCATCAACGATATTACGGGAACAACACCCTATCAGGTTTTTATCTGTCAGACAGGTAATACTGGGTGTTTCTTTATCAGTGAGATTACCGATGGGGATTTACCCTATGAATTTGATATCCCCGCACCATATAATAATTCTGATAGTTATTTATTGAAAATAATCGACAACTTTGGTTGCATAATATCGGGAAGCACAACAGTATAGATGTCATTAATTGTTAACATAGAATCCGTTACGGGAAACACTCCGGTCGACATTTATGTCTGTGATAGTGGGGGTGGAAGCTGCCTCTATATTGCAACTGTGGGGGTATTCCCCTATCAGTTTGAGGTCGATGATACATATGCCACCACTAATTTTATTGTTAAAATAATCGATACTGCTGGGTGTGTGGATGAGGTTACGATATTGGTAACTCCAACACCCACGCCATCGACCACTTCAGCCCCCACGGCAACGCCCACAACAACGCCAACCAATACCGTAACTCCAACACCAACTATAACGCAAACCAGAACCCCTGCTGCTTCTGTCACTCCAACTCGAACAGGTACCCCAACACCCACCCCAACTAGTTTGGTTTATGCCCATTTAATTGGAAGATTTATTTATGCGGATTATAGTTCAGCTTGTTTGGATACCCTTTTGGCCACATCATACTATACTTCTTATGCCGAGACACCAACAATTCCCGTTGTGGGGGCTAGAGTTTACCAGGCAACTTTTGGTGGTGGTCTTTTCTCCCCGGTGAATCAAAACAACCAATGGAGGCTTATGGTCTTCAATGGTGCTAACTACGCCGTGCAGATTGATGCCTCTGGCTACATAACTAATTTTATTGCTTGCTAATATGAGCACTTCAACACCCACGCCAACTCCCACGATAACACCCACAAGAACCGGAATTATTTGTGGTTCTGGTGTTACAACAGGGAATTATTATTATACCGATTGCTGTGGAAATTTCCAAGAGGGATATGGTGCTGAAGTATTGGTAAGTTTAAATTATATTTTGCCATTCGCAGGAGTTCAACTTTTAGACACCCCAGCGACAACCATTTGTGCTACACCCACAAGCACTCCAACGTCAACGGTTACCCCTAGCGTAACTGCAACAAACACACCAACGCCAACGTTAACAAAAACTCCAACGGCAACACCCACCAATACACCAACGCCAACTAGAGCTGTAAGTTTTATAACAAAAAACGACTGTGATGTCATTACTTTATTTCCATTGGGTGTGGACTGCCAAGCAATCAATCCCTCTGGGCCAAACACCCTAGACGGAAGATTGTTTTTGAGAATAACAGGAGGTACTGCCCCCTATGATATTTCATGGGAGGGGGGACAAAAAACCCCATATCTGTTTAATTTAGCTGGTGGTTTCTATAACGTAACAGTTGTGGACTATTATGGTGATTACACCGCCATCACCAACTGTGAGCTGATAGCTCCATCGCCAACACCAACAAATACCGCTACACCCACGCCAACACCAACAGCAACGCCAAGCTTCTCTGGACTGTGCTTCAATATTATTTGGAGCGATGGAACCGTTGTGCAACTTGAATTCACTTTTGCTGGATATTACAACAATTTCCCACAATGGTTCAATTCCGCAAATGGATATCTTGTTCAGTGGTCCCCAACTTTAGGATGGAGAATTACTGGTTACACCTACCAGGGTGCGAGCCTAACTAGCAACACTGACGCTAATGTTCCAATAAGCGGATGGTTCTCAGTGGGTGGAACATACACCGCCACGGTAAATGTCAACCAGGGGGTATGTACGCCATTTAACTCATTGTATTTTACCCTACAGACCGCACCGGCGACATGCACAAACACTTGCAACGGGTCTATAATTGTTACACCATTTGGTGGTGTATCACCATATCTATACTCCCTAGACAACGGAATTACAACCCAATCTAGCAATATCTTCAGCAATATCTGTGGTGGAAATTATTCCGTAACAATAATTGACTCAAGCGGCAATACCTACACACAAGCCGTGACAATAGCAAACGCGGCAACAATAACAAACTATTCAGTGGGTCTGCAAGTTATCAATACCACAACCCAGGGAAATACAAGACAACAAAACTGGCGTGTTGTGGTGTCTCCATCACTACCCGCTGGAGTAACACTATCCTATAATCTCAATATAGCGATAGACCAGCTAGAACAACGCCCAGGGGGTGGAATAATTGATTACTCAACAATAGTTAGAAAAAACAATACTGTACAATCCACCACGGCTCAATCTACAAGTGCCATCACCCCAAGAGCATTCTGCTCACCACAGACACAAACCGATACTCTCATCAGCGAAAGCGTCCCACTAACTATGACCGTTGGAGATACGGTCAGTGGAACAAGCGTTTCTCAAATATTTGTGGAGAACCCACAAAACGTTAACGGATGTTCAACAGTTCTAAGACAAACAATGATAGTATCACTAAATAACGTAAACATACAGGGTTGTACTTGTTGCGCCGCAACATTCAACCAAGGAGATGCAACCCTAAATCATATAGGGGGGGTATAAAATAGTTAGTAAAATATTTAATATAGATGGGATACATTATCAAAAATACTTCAGCCTTAATCAACACCAGAATTACTGATGTTGGTAGAAGATATATTTCACAAGGAAATTTCAATATTGCTTATTTTTCTTTGGGTGATAGTGAGGTAAACTATACGGCAGTGCCCAATTATTCTCAACCCAGAAACAACATTTTGATGCCGGCATATAATGCTCAAAATGATACGGGTGTTCCGGAGTCTAACAAACAAAACATCAAGTATCCACTATATGTTGAAGGTACAACGGGTAACACCTACGGTATTCCATTTATGGATGCTGTTGTTCAGCCAATTTATAATTCACAATCACCGTTTGGATTTTTTACCAGTGGTGGAACATATCCTTACTCAGTCCAAACAAGTTCGGCTTATACGGTAACATCAAACTATTATGTGGAGATGAATACTATGTCGGGGCAAAGTGCCCCTGTTCAGCTTATTTACGACTCAGTATCTCCGATTCCAACAACAGGCACTCCACAAATCGGGGATTTGGTGGTTTTCTTTTTTGACAAAACTGGTTCAGACTTGTCTTTCCTAACCAGTGCAGTTTTAACATATCAAATTCAATCGTTAAGCCCTGCAACAGGAACAACAGTACAGACAACATGGAATTTAACCTTAGACCGACCAGTACCTAGTTTTACGGCTCTAACGGTAGGTAATTTAGCTAGAGTTTACGTCTATCCATCGGGAATGACACAACTTTATGATTCGGTTACTCCAGCGCCATATTGGCAAGATGACACAATTAATTTTGAGAGTCCATGCGATATTTCTAACAGAGAAAACACCCTTATTTGGAACATGAACATTCCTTGGAGTGAAAGTCCTGCAGGATTGTTTAACAATACCTACTTAGATTACACTCAATATGGTTCGGTAACTTATATTGGAACTAAAGAATATCTTGGATATCAAGAACCATCTGGTCAAACAGACAACACTCAAACGTTCTACTATAATTCTTTTGACGAAAAAATTATTGTTGAACCTCAAGACCAAAAATTAATTTCTATTGTTCACTATACAAATCAATCTATTGACAATGTATATGGTGAAAAATTTGCAACATTACCCTATGACCCACAAAACCCAACAAACCAAACAGGTTTAGCAAGAAATTTCAAAATCACTTTGCCAACACTTATGTGGCATAAGTCAACTGGAAATACAATTGGAGAAACTTTCTATATTGACCCAGCAGGTTATGATTTATGCACACCGTTTTATATTCGCTCTGCAGTTAATACTGATATGAACGACCCTGGTATTAGATTTTATCATCTATATGATACCAATCCAGATTCTAATAACAATTTGAATAGGGTTGGTAAAGTATTTCCGGACCAAGAAATTGTTGTTTTCGATGATGAGGAAGTTTGTGCAGCATTGTCCTACAAGTCAAATAGAAACTGGACGATTCCTGCACCTCAACTTAGTTTATTGACACCCAATACTTGTTCTCCGGGAGAATCGGTGCAGACAGGCATTTTAAACAACCCAGATGAAAAGCTTTGGGTTACATATTTGTTTACAAATACAGGATTTACAGAATCCTTACATTGTAATTATTATTCGGTCATTCAAGGCCCAGAGGTAAGAGTTGGTTCGGTTTCACAAAATGTTGCTGTAAGATTCGGTGATGAGTTTCCGTTTTTAACCTCAGGAACCACTTCAGGATTTACTGCAACTGGAATGAAAATTTTATGCCAGTATGTTTCCGGTGATACTCGACCAGTTTCAACTCAGTGGAAAGAAATTAATGTTACTAGTCAGTTTGCTGGAACTTTTGTCAATGGAGGTTTTATTGTGGCTTCAGCAATCACTTCACAAGTTTTCCAAATTACATTAAACGATTATTCAGGGGCTACAACGTATAACCTAGCAAATTACCTGGATATCCCAACTTTAGCCCAACCAAACGTTCTCAATTTTGGGGATGAATATTTTTTCTATGGAAACATAGAAACTGATATCATGGCTACAATTTATGAGATGAGATACCTAGTCAATTTAGGTAACAACCAATTTACAGCAACTTCCAATCCAACTTTACCAACAGGAACAAATCCTTTTATAACCGAGATAGGTCTTTACAATAGTAACAAAGACCTTATGGTTATATCCAAGTTACAGTCACCCGTTAAAAGACAAGGTGTTCAGCAATTTGTGGTAAAGTTAGATTTCTAATATGGCAAAACTTCAAAAAAACTCTCCCAAAGTTTTGGGATTAGATGTTAGTACGAAAACAACCGGAGTAGCGTTGTTTGATATTGCAACTCGTCAGTTGCTAGAATTAACCCATGTTTCACCACTTCCAAAACCAAAACCTGAAAGTAAGATTGAAGAGTTGATACTTAAGAGCGGTATTTTTCGTCAGAAACTTACGGAATATCAAGATTTGGGTATTACAACAGTTGTTATTGAAGAACCCCTATTGAATTCCAATAACATCAATACTGTTGGCACCCTTATGCGTTACAATACTTTGATTTGTAAAGAGGTATTCGACGTCCTAGGTATTGTGCCTGAGTTTATCACAACCTACAATGCACGTAAATTCGCATTCCCCGAACTTGTACAACAAAATGATAGGGGAAAATTTGTTTTGTTTGGTGGTTACCCAAAGACAATTGACAAAAAAGAAATCATTTGGGAACAAGTCGCAAAAATGGAACCCCAAATTACTTGGCTTTACACAAGAAACAACACCCTGAAAAAGGAAAACTATGACATGACCGATAGTTACACCTGTGTTTTGGGGTACATGAGGTCAAAGAAGATTTGGTAATTTAAAAAAACTTTTGTACCTTAGTGGTATGAAATTGAATGAACCCCACCTTAAAGAACTCCACAAGTGTCTAGAGCATTCTTCCTTAAAGGTTGAGAACACCTTTATTAGGGGTGTTATTGAGGTTAAAAAGTTTCGCAAATATACTTGTTGTAAAAACAAGTCGGACCGGATTGAGGTTGATATCACTTTTAAGGGAATGATGCATGCTTATCATGATAAATTTGGTCATGAATGGTATGGTCCTGAAATTCTTAAGGAACCTCAAACCTCAAAAATTAGAGTCAATAAAAATCTTAGAAAGCAGTCATATAAGTCTGTTGTAAACTTATTAACCATTTTTTTTGGTGATGGACAATACTATGAGATAAAAAAAGTGTCTTGGGAATAATGGAAGATAAAAATGAAGTTTTAGTTGACCTTATTCGGGATGTTCTCGGAGATGAAAAGCAGCATTATGAATCCAAGGGACAGATATCTTTTGATTGTCCTGTTTGCGCCGTAGAAAAAGGTGTTGAAGGTGATGGTAAAGGGAATCTTGAAGTTAATTATTTCCGTGGTGTTTATAAGTGTTGGGCTTGTTCTGATACAAGTGGTACCCAGGGAGTATTAGGTAAACTTTTCGACCAGTTTGGTAACAAAAAACAACGTCAATTATGGGAACTACTTAAACCAGAAGACGAAAGTGAAAAGGAGAAACCTAAAATTAAAGTTCGTTTACCCCAAGGTTATACCAAATTTAAAGACTCTAACATAAGGTTTATTCCCCACCGTGAGGCAATTAATTATCTGTATTCACGAGGCATCACTGACAAGATGATTGAGAAATACGATATTGGATACACCGTTACCGGAGACTACGCATATCGTATTATTGTACCATCATATGATATTGAAGAGGAGCTTAATTACTTTGTTGGTAGAGCTTGGGTGCCTAATAAGATGAAATACAAAAACCCTGCAGTTCCCAAGGACGAAATTATTTTTAACGAGAGTAGGATTGATTGGGAAAAAGATGTTTATCTTTGCGAGGGTGTTTTCGATGCCTTCTTTTTACCTAATCCAATTCCCATGCTGGGCAAGATACTGTCGAACAAGTTGTTCGAAAACCTATACGAAAAAGTGCAGGGTGATATTCATATTTGCCTAGACGGTGATGCCTGGGATAACGCTCTTAGATTATACCATAACTTGAATGGGGGTAGGTTATACAATCGCATTAAAATCTTGAAGCTTCCAAAGGATAAAGATGCTTGCGATTTGAGAGGTGATATTGCTAACTATTATTTTGAAATTAAATAAAATGGATTTACATGAAATAGCCAAGGACATCAGAAATGTCGTTGAGCAAAAACGCCAAGAGCTAGGTCTTCAATTTTTTGAAGAGGAACACAAATACTTGATGAAAGATTTGGATGGAAACATCCGTGAAAATTTCCCATCTGTCTCTAAAGTGTTAAAACATTTTTACACGGAATTCCCGACACAGGAGGCTGCTTTAAAAAAAGCTGGTGGTAATTATATCGAGGCTGAACGTTTGATGGCAGAATGGGCTCAAGCGGGAAAAGATTCAACTAATTTAGGTAGTAGAGTTCACTTTCATTTAGAGAAAGAGCTTATTTCACGTTATGGCGCTTATAAGGAGGTTCGGCAACCTATTTTTGAATGTGATATATTTGCTGAGGCAAAAAGTGATGAGATGATTCGGGCTGGTAATATGTACCTAGATTTATGTGAAAATCGTGACCTAGTTTTGATTGACACCGAAATGGTGTTGGGTCACCCTGAATTAGGTTATACCGGCCAACCTGACAAGGTATGGCTCACTACCAATGCAACTGGAACCGACTTTGGATTATTGATAACAGATTGGAAGTCTAATAAGGAAAAAAATTTCCAGGTAAACTCCTACACAAAATCCATGCTTCCCCCCTTCGAAGAGTACCCCGATAACGCTTTAGGTCATTACTATCTACAGCTTCCATTTTATGGGAAACTTTTAATTAAAATGTTGGCGGGTACTAAATATGAAAACATAAAACTTTTTGGGTGTATTGTAGTATTGCTAAAGGATACCCAAGAATATCAAGAATTTCGTACTCCCCGTCCTATAATTGACAGAATCATGAATATGGACATGTCCCTTGTTTTGAAAAAATGATTTGCTTATTAAATTTATTTCTATTATTATTTCATTATGTCAAAATTTGAAAAAGTAAAAGAGCAGTACCCTTTAGTTGGTCTTTCGGTTATTACAAAACTTTACAACGAGGATTGGACTCAAACCAAGAAGTATTTTCCTTATATGGTAAAACTCTGGAACACCCGAAAAATCTCGGGGCATACCTTTAGTGCCGACAAACTTTTGAAAACGATGAAGCAGTTTGACGAGCTATTACCTTATATGGGGGACAAAGACATCTCAGCATCAAAATACTCCGATATTTTGGGTATTGAACGGGCAATTCTTAAAGCTCTTGATGTCAAGGAAGAAAAAACCTTTGTCAGGGATGAACACGTTATTGTTTTAGATGAAACTGAGGACTATATTTTCCTTTCTCCTATAACCCATAGAGGTTCTTTAAAATATGGGGCAAACACTCGGTGGTGCACATCTTCCAAAAACGATGAACATACGTTCAATAGATACAATAAAAATGGTTTTCTAACCTATTTAATTTCCAAGGATGATAAAATCCACAAGAACTATGCAAAAATTGCATTTTGGTCGGAGGAAATATCATCACCGTTTTCTGGTGAAGTAATGATTTACAACGTTATTGATGATGCTGTTTTGGATGCTCAAGTAATTGAGTTTGGATGGGACGTAATGCTTATATTTAAGTTGATTGTTAAGTTCCGTGAAAAAGCTTACATAAAATTCAAGACGCAAAAAGCTGAGTCAAACATCAAGCGGAAACTTCAAGTTATGGGTGGTTTAGATTTTTCTGGTATTACAAATGACCTTATGTTTTTGCAAAATACTACCAATCGATTTAGCGCTCAGTCAGACTTAGCTGCTGAAGCTGAACTTGTAATTCAGCAATTTATAAAAAACGTTAAAGAACAATTAATAACAAATGGATAACGGATTAAAAATTGATTTAAAATCGGCTGAAACAGTCGTGTGCGAGCAATGTGCTAACACTACCTTTGGTGAGGTATTTTCATTTAAGAAGGTATCTAAACTCTTGACTGGCTCAAGTCAAGATGCTTTGGTGCCATTCCCAATGTATAAGTGTGAAGCTTGTGGTCACATAAACGAGGAGTTTAGAATGCCGGAATGATTAAAAGGTTAATTCATTTTTCGGATTTACACATCCGTTTATTCAAGGACCACGACCTTTATCGAAGCATTTTGACGAATGCTTTATCTGAATGGGAGGTTTTGAAACCCGACCGTATTGTCTTTACGGGTGATTTGGTGCATTCAAAAAACCAGATGACACCAGAGCTCATTGAGTTCGTGGCTTGGATTCTTACCGAGTGTTCCAAAATTGCTAAGACAGTTCTAATTATTGGTAATCATGATTTTTTGGAGAAAAACATGTCTCGTCTCGATGCATTAACACCCATTATTGAGTCGTTAAACGACAAGAACATTGTTTACTACAAAGACCGTGGTGTGTACGAAGATGAAAACGTAATGTGGGTTGTATATTCTCTTTTAAGCCATAACATCCCACCAGAAATCCCGACCACTGATTTAAAAAAAATTGGTTTGTTTCATGGTCCAGTCGTTGGTTTAACAACAAACATTGGTTACAAGTTTGAAGACGGTTTTGAGGCTTCGAAGTTTGAAGGGTGTGATTTAGTACTCTGCGGTGATATTCACAAACGTCAAGTATTTGATATCCCAGGGGGTAAGAAAGCATATATGATAGGTTCATTTTTGCAACAAAATTTTGGTGAAACACTTTCAAAGCATGGTTATGGTGTTTATGACTTGGAATCCGATGAATATACCTTCGTTGATTTACCAAACCCAAGACCTTTTTTGTCTTTTAAGATTACCTCATACCAGGATTTGGAAACCGGTACGGAGAAATTGTTAAACATGTAAAATGAGTTTTGATAACCGAAAAATATTAGTTCTTACCAAAGTTGAACGCCAGGATTTAGAGAGCTACTGTAAGCTTAACAACTTGGATGTCGATGTTGTGTTAAAAAACTCATATCTTCAAGGTTTTAGAATCGAAAAATACGGGTTACTGGGAAATCCAGGCGCGGTTCATGAAAAACAGGTGCTAAAAGAGGTAATTGTTGAAAAACGGGTGGAAGTCCCAGTAGAAGTTATAATCGAAAAAATT
>Ga0181349_1001005_pt1 | contig 12090 bp, 24 predicted proteins | sample Su13VDMM110SD_FD_130106 | JGI IMG/M metagenome (GOLD analysis project Ga0181349, IMG submission 130106) | Freshwater viral communities from Lake Michigan, USA - Su13.VD.MM110.S.D | ecosystem: Environmental > Aquatic > Freshwater > Lake | place: USA: Michigan | collected 2013-07-16 | reverse complement strand
TAGGTTTCTTTTGCTATTTTGATTTTTGTTGCCCCTTTGAAACCTTCAGTTTCAGTTTTGATGTTTACTAACACCTCGTAATACTTTTGTGCCATTTTTTTGTTTTTATTTTTTATTATTAATCATTCCAATTTAATTTTTCTTATAATTTTTGCAATTATTGACTTAATATATTCTATTATACCAGTCTTTTTTGGATTTGGATTACTTATTGGTTCAGTAGTTAAGTGTCCTTGTGATGTTACGACTAAATTTTTAGATTCATCCATATAGACAATTTCATCTTGCATATACGAACCTTGTCTTTTTACCCCTACCCTGACCTCCCTTTCACATTCTATCATCTTGGGTATTAATAATACTTCAGATGCAGGTTTTGTACCATATATACGCTGTTCCAACTCGCCTTCACCCCTTACATGGTCTTTAATCCAAATCTTGTTGCCAGTTTTCTTATTGGTTCTGTAATGTCCTCGAACACTCCAACTATCAATATGTCTTTCATATTCCTTCTTTTTTTCGTCATTTAACTTACTATTTAATTGAGTCCTATAGATTTTAGTGTCATTTAGGTTAATGTAACCTGTGTATTTGTAAGTATAAGTTTCTTTCTTGGTAGTGTATTCCATATCTTCCTGACCTGAAAAATAAGATGAATAGGGTATTTCTTTTGGCTTTTCTTTTGTATAATAGCACATACAATCGTGTATTATGTCAATTGTATGCTCACACATAAACTGCAAGGTCATCTTTCTTTCAAGCTGCATTTGTCTTGTATAAGCCTCTTGATACTTTGCTTTGGGTAATGAATCACTAATTTTATGAAATTTATCCCAAGTTTTTTTAATCTTTTCATTAATATCTTGATTGGTGAATGCACCTAATTTATCATAGGCTTTCATATTAACATAATCCAGCCTAATTTTAATATTCTTGAAATCAGGGTTGTCTTTTCTGTGATATGTGAAATCGGCTACTTTTTCTTGACTATAGTAGTTTAAAATAGTAAATGAAGCGTGGGTTTTTTCACTAAAATCAAACTTAAAACAATATCTAACGGGTTTAATACTCTCTTTGCCATCCTTAACAAAATCCATATACATTAGGTCATCAAGGACAAATATCCCCTGTCTTACAAAATAGGCTTCGTTTGCTTCATACCATTCGTTATAAAAATTACTTTTGCAGCATCCACAAAAATCATCCATATAGTTCATAATTTCTATTGATTCTCCGTAAGTTGTGACTATTGTATTTTTATCTGACATTATTTTTCTTTTAAAGGGATTTTTTTGGGGTTTTCTAAATGATGGGTCATAGCCTCCATATATTCTTCAGAAAAGGAATGACTTACTTCTCCAAAATTTTCATCCTTATGCCAATAATTAATATCCCCAAGTTCTTTACGAATATTTGCCATTTTTGCCCCACAATTAAGACATAGATTGCTATAATCGGCTAAAATGTAAATATTAAAATAATCATTTACCAACCCTTTAATATCTTTTCCTAATTTTTTTAAATTATTATTGTATTCTTTAATTTCAATTTCAATTTGTCTTTTTTCCATACCATTTTCATCACTATTACGGATATTATTGGTATTTGGTTCTCCAAGTATTATGACATTAATATGTTTTAAATAACAATATTTTACAGCCGAACCCAATAACTCGTGTTCATTATCGTTAAAAGCTGTGTGTGAAAAGGACAATTGGGGTATTGATTTTTCACTTAATGAACGATGCACCATTTTTGCAAATTCAGGCAATATCATTTCAACATTAATCATCTTCTTTCAAAATTAAGTCCATTAAAAGGTGTCTTATACTTTTCTTGATTAGGTTCACCACCCCACATATCAATATAAAGGGATTTATTGATTTTACTTTGTTCCAAAATAGTTGGGTCTTTTGCCAAAGAACTGGAAGACTTGTAAACCAATGGGTTAAGGTCAGGTGTACTTAAAACACTAATACCCTGTAACTTCATTCGGTATTTATACGAATTATCTTCGTAATACGCTGGGAAGAAACATTCATCAAACCCACCAACCTTGTCGTAAATTCTTTTTGGAAGGATAAAAGCACACCAATCTGGGGTGGCTTTAAGTAGGCATCCTTTATTTCTCTTTTTATGTAAAATGTCTTCAATATCCTTTTCCTTTTTGCCTAAATAAATGTCATCGTTCAGGATTAAAGCGTTTTCTGCAACTTTAAATATTTGGTCACAAAGCCAATTCCAAGATGCACCAACTCCTATATTTTTTTCGTTTTCTACAATCGTAACACCATCCTGTACAATACCCTGATTGCCATTATCCAAAACAAATATGCTTGTTGTAGGGAAATCCCTTGTATACAACATAAGGCTTGGTTTTAATAAATCATACCTATTAAGTGTAGGTATTCCTATTGCAAATTTTTGCATTACTTATTTAAGATTGGTTCTATGATTCCGTGAATATCATTCCACTTTCTTGCTCTTGTTACTGATAGTTCCAAGAATTCTTCTTCATTCTTAAATCTTTCATAATGCAAGGCAATAAGTCTGTCTACTGCTTCAAATTGAAAGTCATCATTACAAGAATCAATGATTTTCATTACCCAGTTTTTAATGTTATTTTCCATTGTTTGTTTGTTTTAGTGTTATTTTCAAAAATAATTATTCAAATACTTCACCTGTGTCCACATCAAATTTTATATCATCATCTTCTTCTGGTTGACTAAATAATGTACCCATTGGTCGTGGGCCTTCTTCAATCAAATATACCTCCTTAAAATATACATCCGTCAAGTACTTGTCAACCCCATTCTTATCAGTCCATAGTTTAGACTTCATATATAGGTTACCTTTGATTTTGTCTTTTGGTTTTAATTTCATTTCATTAATAATCTTGTCCTTCCAATAACCAAAAACACCAATAGCAACAGGCACAATTTTATCACTCATCTTTTTTTTCAAGACGATTTGTGCATATTTTTCATTAATCACCTTAATATCAAATATCCTTCCTGTTATTACCATAGCATAAAGTTAAGTAAATAATTCCGAATTAATGTTATTTAGTAAAATATCAATATCCACATTTTTAAAATAGTTTTGAACACACCAGTTTCTTGCATACCTCCTTTGTTCGGCTTCCTCGTCAGTAGGGTTGACCTTCTCAAATAAGGGTCTATCTTTAGTCCTTGCCATTTTCAAACCATAAGCCATAGCCTCCTCTATTTCCTCTGTCTTAATGGTCATAAACTTGTGTTTTCTTAAGAAATTGTAACAAATGCTAAAAATATCCCTAATTTCCCCCTTCTGCTTCCATTCGTTGTAGTAGTCCCTAATCAAGTTTTTTGTGTCCTCACATTGTTTTTCAGGTGAAGGTCTATTTTTTAGTTCCTCTTGTTCCTTATCGTGCTTTTCCTTGTCCCTGATAACATCAGCCATCATCATTTTACGATAATACAAATAACTGTCTAATACCTTTCCTACATACATAGGGCTGAAATAGCCGTAAAATTCCACATCCTTTAGCTTCCTTGTGACAGATAAGTTGTAAGCCAACCTAATTTCATCTATGGTCAAGAAGTCATAATTATCTTGTAGGAAGTTTGCCAAGACGGAAAATTCTTCTCCCAAGTCTTCAGATTTGGGTACTCCAATATAAATACGCCATTCCGTAATGACCTTCAACAATTGGTTTGGGTCTTCAAGTCTGGCAATCATTCGGCTATTCTGGATACACAAGGCAATATCGTTTTGTTCCTTATTCTTTGTGAATTCCAAGAATGATTTGGGCTTTTGCAACTGACTCGGCAAGTTTTGTGAACTTGTTTGTGGTAGGTTTGTTGTCATTTATAGTTGAATTTAGATAATTTTCAAATTTGGCTTTGTTAAATAAAGTCATTGGTCTTAAGTACTTTTGGAAATCAGACCCCTTCCAGTCTTTGACCTTATAGTCAATTACATACTTAAAATCTGATATGGTATAACCTTCTTGTATCCTGCTAATTATTAAATCTAAATTAGCACCTTGTTTAGTGGAAAAGGATGTTTCTGCTTTGGAATTTAGGTAATCAAGAATTTGTGCGGCATCCTTAAGGGTTTGTTTACTTACCACCATTTTAGTGGCATTTTTAGTACCCCTCTTTTCAATAATCTTAAAATCTTGCTGAAGAAGCTGTACACCGAATTCGTATACTTCTTTAATTTCACTTACAGACGGATGCTTTTTTTGCATTTTTTCTAAAAATTCAGGTTCAAATAGGTCATCCACAAATTCACTTAACCAATAGAACCACAAACGGCTGTACAGCTTCCCTTTTTCAGCAATTAATTTAAAAAATGTTTCTGGTATAACAAAGTGTCGCACACTTAATAGTTTTTAATCTTCTATTGTATCTATACTTTCTTCCAAGCATTTGTCACATGTCCCCGAAATAGTAATTTTGTGTATTGTACAATATACTGGAACATAGTTGCTTTTTTGAATTTCTTTTAATTCTACAATATCGTCTACCCCAACTTTTAATGATTCTGCAATCATAACAGCAGTTTCTACAGTGTAATTCTTTAAATTACCATTTACTATCCTTGAAATCCTATCCCTTCCAACTTGAAACCCTGACTTTTCAGTAATTGCCCTGATTAAATCAGCTTGAGTCATCCCCCTATCCAAAAGGATTTTCTGCAGTTTGGTAATCTTCTGTTCTATCATAAATCTGAATTTAATTTCTTTTCTAATTCCGTTGTTAATTGTTTTAGCAGGTCTAAATATGCAATTTGGGTAAAAGAATCAGTATCCTTGATGGGTCTGGATATTTTTTTAAGATGGTAATTAAATACTTGTAAAGCACCATATGTGGTGTCTTCAATTTTAATTTCTATCTTGTCTTTACCAAATTCTGCTGGTGCGTTGTATTGAATTGTGATGGTGCAACCCATAATTTAATGTTATTTTACGAAAGTACACATTTTATTTTAAAAAAGGGGGGAAATAAAAATAAATCCCCCGATTATCAAATCAAATAAAACCACAATTCAAAGTTATTATTTTTTTCTTGTTAAAAAGACTAAAATACCCAAAACAGCAGTAGATAATAATATTCCATTTGCAAAGTCTGAAACCTTATATCCTGTTTTTGCTTCAGGGAACATTTCTTTATGTGCTTGGGCGTAGGTATAAATCTTCTTACCAGTTTCTTTATTTACCAGATTATGCATATCCACCGACCACTCGAATAGGGTTTGATTACTTTCCATTCTTGGTGGTAGTTTAGCCATATTCTGTTTAAAGTGTTCCCCACATACAGGACAAGGAAGGATTTCAGGCAGATTCTGGAAGAATTTTAAATATTCCTCCTTTTTAGATGGTTGATATGTTACGGCCACGAAATGAATAAACCGCCATCCTTCCTTACCCCATAGTGTTGGACTTAATCCCATAATTTCATTTGTTTTTCAGTTTGTACTTTAGTATTGTTAATTCTTGCTTCTGCTATTTTACTATAATCGGAATCTTGTTCAAGCCAAGTAGACCTACCCGTTCCTGCTTCTCTTTTTAATATTCCTTTCATTTTAAAAATTTTTATTAATTAATTTTTCGTTGTAGAATGCTAAATCCCTTGCAAACACAAATAATTGAAACAAATTATGTATTGGTATATGATTTATCCATATTTTATCTAAACAAGATGGGTCTTGATTAATCTCTAAATAGTGTTTATAATTTGGTTCAGGCACATAATCCTTAAGGACTTTGTAATTATCAACAACTATCATACTTGTCCTAATTAGTATTAATATGACTAATCTGGATATTAAATAATTAAAAAATAAAAAAAATAGTACTAAATATATCATAGTTATTTATTCAGATGGTCTAATTCAGATTTAAAATGTATTGTTATTGAGTATTCTGATTTAATGATGGTATCTACCAACTCACTACCCCTAAATCGGTTTTGACGGTGGATTTCTACGACTTTATGCGAACCTATAGCTTCCCAACCTTCTTCAGAATAAGTTTGTATTTTCTTATTGAGTTCGGCTGCTGAATCAGCAGTAATTACTTTTTTTTGCATTTTTTAAAATTTAGCGTGTAATAGGATATGTGCAATTACATCTATTGTCCAACCATTCCCAAGCATCTTGTACCTCTGGGTGTTACTTACATGGTCAGTATAGTCATCAGGCACCGTTTGTAACCTTTCGCATTCCAAAGGTGTCAACCTGCGGATTCGGAAGTCTTTTTTGCTTTGTACCATATTATCCTTATGAACTGTGGTTAAGCTATTCGTCTTTCCATCTTTTCTGGGCTCAATCTGTTGTTCTGTGTTTTCGGCATCCACATTTCTACCCCTACTGGCAACACAAACATATTCTACCTCTTTAATAAGGGGAATTCCGCTTTTGGAAGCGCCATCTCCAGACTTGGTTGACAAAGTACCAGATTTTAAATTTTCTCTCCACCTAAAGCCTTCATCGTGTCTGAAGTCGCCCCCTGTGATTTCCCTTACAAGGATTTTTTCATCAGAACTTGCTTGGGTCAGGGTTGGTGCAATTCCTTCTTCATCGTAAACACGATTTGATTTCTCATAACTACCTTCCCTTTGTTCAAATTCCATTATAGCGGCATCGAATTCATCGGTCAATATTCCTAATATTCCTTTCAGTTCTTTCCAGTAAAAAGCATCTGGTATAGAAAACGATGCATCTTTACGAAACCAATGTTCGACTTTCGTTTTTGGAATACCCAATTTTTCGGCAATATCTTTTGCGGGTTTATGGTGTTGTTTTAATAATTTCTGCAATTTAGGAATATTCACCTCGTGTTTTCTGACAGATACCATTTGTTCAAGGGTATGTGTGATTATAGCATTCCTTTTTAGCATACTGACATATTCATCGGATGAACCACCCCTTCCAATAGCTTCAGTTAGTGTCCCACTCTTATTACTTTTAACATTCAGTTCATTGAATTTCTTCTTTTGTCCTTCGGAAAGGTCTACATAATATTTTTCGTCTACGGGAATTGGTTCTTTAATTAAGTTGTCATTTGTTAAAGCTCCCAATAATGTACCCGTCTTGCCATCAGTTCTTTCAACTATGTCTTTTTTTCGATAAGGGTTATAATCCACACCCGATTTCCTATTTACCTTTCTAATTTGTTTTGCTTCGTCACTTCGTACTTCCCTTAACCCTACGACTTCGGGTTCTACTAATCGTAAGTTATTATGACAAGGGTCGGTAAGGCATATTGATTTCCCATCGGTTTTAATCTTATTATTATAAACATCTAATACCGAAGATTCCGAAATTTTGCTTGGGTCTACTCCTGTTTTTTCCAATACCCTATCAACTTGATTTTCGTTTAAGTAAAAAATAGCATTAGGGTTATCCTGTAATATGTCTTTCAGTAGTATCTTCTTATCTTTTGGTTGTGGTATGGTCGAAGTAAGGTCACCGAATAAACCTGCAGGTTGTAAACCTATGTTTGTCCAATATAACCTTTCACGATTTTGTGCAGATACCAGATTCGAATTTATCTTAATCGGACTAACTCCAATTGCCCTTGTAAGGGTTCGTTCCCACTTTTCGACCATAACCACATTTTCCAATAAGAAGTACTTTGGTTTAAGTTCATTCAGTAGACGCATATATTCCCAAAACAAATAGGACTGACCCTCAAATTCATATTCTTGGCTTTTTAAATCCAAATAGTGTTCAATGGTTAATATTTCCTGTTCATCTTTTGTAGACATACCCTTTCTTTTACCTGCGAAGGAAAAAGACTGACAAGGACTACCCCCCATAATTAAATCAATTTTCGGTAAATCGGATGCTTTCACATTCCGAACATCACCTAACTGAATCGTATTTGGGAAATTAGCAATTGTTACGGCTATGGAATGCTTGTCGATTTCGGCAGCATAATACTTATCGTATTTAATACCTAAACGATTAATTGCTATTTGTCCACAAGACATCCCATCAAATAAACTTAAAACATTCATATTATTTATTTAAGATACCTTTCTTTAGGCTTTCTAATTCTTGTGTATTGATTATACCCTTCAAAAATAAGTTCATTATTGTTTCCAAAGACTTAATTTTTGTTTCTGCTGCCTCAACTTTTGATTCGGTTTGCTTTAACTCTTTAAAATTTTGGTATGCTGGCAGTCCATAATATTTTTCAATAATTGCTTTTGGTTTTCTACCTCTTTTAGCAGGTTCTGGATTTTTAAAGGAATCTTTGAATTGTGGGTTATTATGTAGACTTTGTTTAATTTCTCCAATAGTTTGTTCTTTTGGCGGTTCTTGGCTTTCAATTACTTCCCCTGCAACCAATTTTTTGGTTATCCATTCGGTAACAGTTAAATCATTTTTTTCACAATCAATAAGTATTGTATTTTTATAAAAATTCCTTCCTACCTTAATTGAAAGTGTTTTATACCCTTCCTGTCCAAAACCACGATTAGTGAAATTAAATTGATTCTGAAGGTATACTTCTTTTTTAGCTTTATTTACGGCTTTAGCATCTAAACGCTTTTTATTAAGTTTATCCTTTTCCTTGTTTTGAAGATTTCTTACGGATTTTCTTTCATTAGATTCTTTGCAAAACTCCCTGATTTTGTTATGAGCAGATACTTCACTTAACATCACTATCTTTTCGGAAAGCATCATCGAAGGAACTCCCTTGTGTTCATAATGGTAATACCCTTCATTTTTTAATAATTGGGGTAAAAGAACAGATACTTGAAATTCTTTACAAATTTTATTTGCGTGATATTCCCTCCATTCAACTGTACTATACCTTTCTTTTAAGGCGTTTAAGTACATTTTAATTTTGCCTCTTGTGGCTTCGAAATTTTTCATTTTTTTTAATTTTACTGGTTTATTGTTAATCGAATACTGGTAATATATAATCATCATCATTTTCCTTTTGATAATGGATAGCACCCCCATCATTACCTTCATCATCTCTTGAGGGGTATATAAGGGTATTATCATCTAATTGTATTATTAAAGGTCTATGAAATGTAAAACCTACTTGTTTCATTTCTTCATCATCCATATAACGGACTTTGACAATTTTTCGATTAAGTAATACCGATTCGGCTTTTTTAACCCAATTGGTCATTCTTTTAGCCCTTTCTTTTTGCTTGGGTGTTTCTTCTTGGGTTTTTTGGGGTTGGGGTTGTTTCTTTAACATCTTTAGGTGTGTTTAAAGGTGAAATACTATTTTGGTTTACTGATTTGTAGTATTCTGCAGAATGGCATATTAATTCTGCTAAATTCTTATCTTTTAACATAGCAAGGTAAATACCTGAACGAAGGTCTATTCTTTGACCTACCAATTTGATGGTCTGGGTTCTTAACCTTTCGTTTACCTTTTCTAATTGAATTTCTTCAGATGTTCCTTCTATGGCAATAATATAATTGCCTGTAGTGTTAGATTTCATTTATTGTGATTTGATTAAAAATAATAGTTGTATCGTTTTTCCATACTTCAAGACATATGAACTTGTCTAATTTTGCATTTAACCAAAATTCGTATGATTTTATAATACCCGATTGGGTTATTGGTTGTTCACTTATCTTTCTGTAACATTTTTTTTCAAGGATAGTAGTTACTTCCTTTAATTTGTATTCCTCCTGTTTAATTTCTCTGAATTCCATAATTATTATTTAGTTGAAGCGCAAGGACTCGAACCTTGACAAAATGCACCAAAAACATTTGTGCTACCATTACAAAACGCTTCAATCCCTTATTTCTTTGGGTGACCTCTATAGAAGTACTTTTTGAATCTGCCATCGTTTGATTTGAACCAAGAATCTGTAATATGCCAAGACCTCTTGTTTCTTAAATCACAAATTTTTGCAGCCAATCTTGTTTCATTATACAACTTAATGGCTTCCCAAGTTGTAATTGTTTTGAATTTGATAAGGTGTGCCTTAATCATATCCATTTTTGATTTTTTGACCTGTTTTGCAGGTATGGTCTTTTTGACCTGTGGTTTTTTTTCCATTTTAGATGGGTTTTTATTTTAAATGTGCGAACCGAAATGCTAAAACAATTATTCTGATATTAGCCAAACAAGCTGGGTCAGCTCTACTGATTGCTTCGTATAAATCATTATTTACTACTGATTCTACAAAACTGCCACCCATCATAACCTTATCCCTTGTCATCATAGCAGAACCCATAACTTCTACGATATGGTTTGAAGCATCAATACCATGAGATTTTGCAAACTCTCTTGCCCTATCCCAATACTTTTGTCTAATGTCCATTTATATCTTTTTTATTGATTTTATAATTTGAACCTGCTATATGTTGTTGATGAACCCTTGCTTCCCAATACATATCACACTTGCCATCTTTTATAGGGGGATTGCCAAAATAGCTTTGGTATTCATCTGCAATCGCAGTAAATCTGTAACATTTTTCTTTTAAGGGACATCCATCCCCCTTACATTTAGTTATGTCTGCCATAATTAATTGGATTTTATTTTAAATTTTCCTGAACCTAATGCATGGGAATAAATATCAGAAATCCATTCAGGTGAAAGCGTCATTCCACCTGTAGTAAACTCAAATTCTTCAATAGGTGGATAAGGACAGGTTTCATCAAACAATAAATCATTTGCATCATACAATGCATTAAAAATTACTGATTCAATATTGTTTGATAACCTGAATAGCGTTTCGTGTTTTAATGAATCTTCGGGCAATTCTTTATATAACGCTTCTGTCTTTGATATTGCTGCTAAAAGCAATTTGTGGATTTCTCTTAATTGGTCTGGTTTTATTTTTTCCATCTTTGTGTGTTTTATAAATCAAAGATATGGATATTATTTTACAAAATAACATTTAATTTTAGTTAATTTTTTGTTAAGGGATTTAATTAACCATATTGTAAGGGAAAATAGTTCTACGAATAGTAAAACAAGTACGGCTATAGGGATTGATATAAATAATAACCATATTATCTGGATAAGTGATTTAATGACGGATTTCATTTATATGGGCTTTTACTTGGTCAAAGTATATATTTAAGTCCCATTCGTAATTATCCTTAAGATGGCTGGTAGTAAAAGTTCTTATTTGTTCTACTACTTGTAAAGATTTGTCTTGAAATTCGTTTTGTAGAATTAATGCATACTGTTCAGGGGAAGGAAGTGCTTGTGGCATATTATTGGTTTTTTGTTTCTGGGACTTTTACTAATATTTCAATGGTATAATCATTAGGGTCTATTTTTAAGCCTACTGGTTCATTTCCTGATTCTATTACCATCTTGATAGCATCCTTTATGTCACTCCTAAAGAACACACCTCCTTTAGCCTGATAATCCCCTTCTTTCCAGAATGTCATTTCTACCATAACGAATGTTTTACCAAATATATTGTCTTTTAGAATAACACAAAATAAATTTTATCCACTTATAACGATTTTTTTTGTGGATTAAGGTACTTGTATGGGTTTAGGGGAGATATGGTCTTAAAATGGCTTATTTAGGGGTTAATTTTGATTTTTCAAGGTGTGTGTTCTAAAGTTTTAAAAATATGATAGTGTTATTTCGCATTTTAAGGTATCAAATTTGGCAGATTTTTTTAAAGATGATAAAGTACCTTACTTTAAATAGAAGATTGAAATTTAATGGCAAAGAATAAGAATTAAGAGTATTTTTAGAATATGTTTAGTATAAGACATGATTAAATATGATTTATACGGCATTCAACTTGACCCAGCAATTTTTTCTTTGATTTTGATTTAAGATTTAGGTTAGTAGGATTCAGGTAGACTCCCCACTCGACCTTCCAGCACCCAAATACTTTTTGACTTTCGCTATGGGCAAAGTATCCTTTCAGAACCACAGGACCACTCCCCTTTTATTGCTTTCGCATCCGCATCATTCAATCCCTTCATCGAATCCCCACACCTTTCTTTTTCATTAACTACTTTTCCCTTATTGACATTTCATTCGCGGCAAAGTCCTTTCGCTTCATACTTACTCGCCCCCACTCACACCTTCGTTCATTTCATTCACTTCGGTGTTCGTTTCCTTTTTGCCTTCCCCCAGTTTCACCTT
>Ga0181349_1001003_pt1 | contig 12106 bp, 3 predicted proteins | sample Su13VDMM110SD_FD_130106 | JGI IMG/M metagenome (GOLD analysis project Ga0181349, IMG submission 130106) | Freshwater viral communities from Lake Michigan, USA - Su13.VD.MM110.S.D | ecosystem: Environmental > Aquatic > Freshwater > Lake | place: USA: Michigan | collected 2013-07-16 | reverse complement strand
AGTGTTCCAAGTAGCAAAATCAAGATGCCAGAAGAGATCAGCACCCGATGACGGCAGGTTAACTGCAAAGTTAGGATAGAATGTTTGGTCGTGGCCGTTGTACAGGCCCATGAGCCAGTCTTTGCTGGCTTCGCTTTGTGTGTTCAATAATCTACCATCAGCAGTTGCTATGCGTTTGTAGGCCATGAACACTGTGTAACTTTGTCCAGTGACATAGTTAGGACCACCATAGATAACATCAGTGCCAGAGTTGGTGCTTTTTCTAAATAATCCACCGTTGGCAGATTGCCAAGTGATACTGCCGCCAGCATTGGCCACCGATAGTGTGTAAGTTCCTGTAGCATCCGAGGTGCCGTTCACAGGCACAGCAGAATAGTTGGCTGCGTCTAAATCGTATACCAAAGTTGGCAGTGAGCTTCCGCCATAACTGGTCATTAATGCTGTTACGCCTGTCATATTATGTTAGTCCTGTTCCGTTGATGTACCAGGTAGTGGCAGCTACCTTGACTGCTGTGGCCATACCGTTGGCCGCCAGTGTTCTTGTGCCAGTGCTTGTGCCACCCGCCAATCTCAGTGTGTCTGAGGTAATAGCAATGGTCACTGTGGTAGCACTTGGTCCTGCTATGAATGTGAGAGTGGTTCCTATGGGATAGGCCACTGAAGCATTGGCTGGAATTGTTATTGTCTGACTTGCTGTGGTCACATAAATGTGTTTGCCAGCATCACTCATGGCCAATGTGGCTGAAGTAGCGGTACCACTCTGTGGTAGGCCTAGATAACCAACGCTCTTAACAGTGCTGGCAGTGGTAGCTTCTGCTAGGGTGTTGATCACCACACCACCAGTGCCATTGCATTCTAATTCAAGATTGGCGTTTGTGACCGTTGTAGTGATTCTATTGCCCACTACAGTGATCTGATCAGTGTTGAATGTTTCAGCTGTGACACTATTGCTGTATGAAACTTCTTTGGTACTAGCGTTGTATTGTAATACTCCGCTAGTAGCACTGATATTTCTAATTGGTGCCACAGTGAATGTATTGACAGTGGTTTGATTTAATTCCCCGCCAGTGGCATTTAGAATGATTGAGTTAGCAGCCTGATTAGTTTGTCCAGCCATCTGGCCAATCGCTATAGCATTGGCACCTTGGGCGGTATCGCCAGCACCGTAACCAACAGCCACTGCGCCAGCACCTTGACCGGTATAACCGGATGCATTGCCGATGGCCACAGCATTATCACCTTGTGAAGTTTCACCAGCACTTACACCAATAGCCACAGAATATTCACCTTGGCTAGTCAGTCCAGCAGTGGTGCCAATGGCCACTGAATAGCGACCTTGAGTAGTTTGACCAGCAGCATTACCGACGGCCACCGCGCCACTGCTCTGGCTGGTAAGCCCTGCTTGCGAACCAAATGCCACAGCCTCGTTAGATGTGTCTTTTATCACAGCACCATTTGTTAGTGTGATACTACCTGGTAATGTTAAACTACCATCTGGATTAAAGTTCCATACTTTTGCTGTTCCACCAGTATTGGTTCTAATGATTATATCTGTATGAGCGTATAATTCGGCAGATGTCGTCCCCATTATCAACGCAGTAGTATCATTACTAGTGGTTGTTAGATATGCGGTGTTGGCTCCGTAAGTAGTAAAATCTAGTTTAGAATTTCCTAATCCATTAATTGGTCCTGGTACTGTTAACTCGCCATCTTCCCCAAACTGCCATCTGCGCAGAGTTGAGTCTGCAAGGTTGATGTCAATGTTGATGTTGCCGTTGCTGAGGATATCTCCGGGCAGTGTTAATGCACCAGTTTCGTCAAATCGCCAAGTCTTTGCAGTTGCATCATCGCCTGAATTAGATTGTGCTTGTATTACCACCTTGGCAAGATTGTCCCCACCACCTTTGCTAACAGCGACAGCCGCATACTGACCTGCCGCGTCGGGATCCACAGTCCACGACAGTGCCGCAGATCCACTTGTGCCTTGCCCTTGAACGCTGAATGCCTTTCCACTGTCCGCTATAATTCTAGGAAACTGAATATTGCCGCCGCTGTAATTAATAGATACATTATTAGGGAACACGGTATCACCATCTTCACCAAAACGCCACCTACGCAGAGTTGAATCTGTTAGGTTAACTTCAATGTTGATGTCGCCTTCACTTTGTATATTGCTGATGTTACCGACTGAAGTTAAAAAACCACTGTCGTTAGACAGTTGACTTACAAGTGTTGGGATAGTGGGCTTGCCTGTTAGGTCAGCATAGGCACCTGTAGTGGCCACAGTGGTCAATGCGGGTTTACCTGACAAGTCCGCATAACTTGTGGTACCAACTCTACTGCCGCTGACTGTTAGATTGTTGCTGACATCTAGTCCTATGGCTACCCCACCAATATAAATTGTATTGTTGCTCACATACAGGCTGCGCCAAGGCAGTGTGCTTGAGCCTAGATCGCCACCATTGGCGGTCTGTGGCAGAATGTCTCCACCAACATTTAAATTGCTGGTAACTGTAGTAGCTTGATCAATAACTATAGCAGTACTGTCCGTGGTACTCATTACGCTTCCCGCAAATTCAAACGCCCCTAGATTTAAATCAACGTCTGCATTAATTCCCAATACTGTGTAAAGTTCTGTGAAGTTGGCATTGACTTTTTGGAAGGCAGCTCGCAGGCTATCTCCTTTTTTGTCGTTGGCTGTGGTGCCTACATTAATATTCTGTTTTGCCATTTCGCTTCCTTTGATTATGGATATTGGTCATATTATGTCAGTCCTGACCCGTTAATAAACCATGTAGTAGACGCCACTTTGATTGCAGTAGCAGTACCGTATGCAGCTAGTGTTCTTGAGCCTGAAGTTCCTACACCTACCAAATACATAGTATCATTGTTGGCAATGGTCATTGTGGTAGCACTTGGACCGGCAACAAATGTAATAGCAGTTCCTATTGGATAAGGTACTACACTATTGGCTGGGATGGTTATTGTCTGCGTGTTTGTTGTTACATAAATGTGTTTGCCAGCATCACCTATAGCCAATGTAGCAGTGGTAGCAGTAGCACTTTGTGGTATGCCCATGTAACCAACACTTGCGGCAGTGCTGGCAGTGGTAGCAATGGCAGCTGCCCCAGTAAACGAAGTTGCTGCAACACCAATATTAGCGGTCCATAAGCCTGTAGAATTCACATAATTAAATGTCTTGTCTGTGCTGCCTTTGAGTGTGATACCGCCACCGTCGGCAGTGGCATCTGTGGGAGACACAGTTGATCCCAGTTCTATGTTTTTGTCATCCACTGTGAGTGTCACAGAGTTTATGGTAGTAGTGGTGCCGTTGACAATTAAACTACCACCGATGATTAACTCACCGCCGATAGTGACTTGACCGTTTACCGTTAGTTCATTTTCTACAGTAACATCTGAATTAAATGTTGTTGCTACAGTAACAGCTATACCGCTAGAGTCAGAGGTAGAGATTGTGCCCCCAGTTAATCTAACGGCACCACCTGTAACTGTTGTGCCAGTTACTGTATTATCAATGCCATTGATAATCGCAGTTGAATCATCTCCAAACAATGAACCTTTAACGTCGCCGATTATGTTACCGATTATGTTACCAGTTACGTTGCCTATAACGTTACCTGTTAAATTACCAACAAATCCGCCAGTGGCATAAATTTTGTTTTCAGTTCCGTCTACAATTATCGATGAGTCATCACCAAACACACTGCCTTTAATGTCTAAACTGCTGTTCACACTAAATGTCAAGGTATCTGTTGCTGTATCTTTGGTAATTGTTAGTCCGTTGCCAGATATTAAATTTAGTGTATCTGAAATATTATCAGCTGATACTGGCTGCAGAGTCTCATTGTCTACAACAATAAATCTAAATGTTGGACTTGCAGGTGCCAAATTGGTAATGGTTACTATTCCAGTACCATCACCAGTTACACCAATCTGACTGGCAGTTCCCACGATCTGCTTGACACCAAGATTGGTCAATGTTATACTACCAGTGGCAGCACTTACTCCGATGCCGCCTACTGTGCCTGCCAGACTTGTGACTCCCAAATTGGTCAATGTTACGCTACCAGTTGCAGCACTCACTCCAATCTGTCCCACAGTACCCGCAAGACCTGTGACACCGCTGTTGGCAATTGTCAGTGTGTCGGTGCCAGCATTTGTGGTCAATGCAATGCCAGTACCACTGGCCACGGTCAGTGTATCTATCACACTGTCTGCCACAATATCCGACTGTCCTGCCACTGAGAAAGTTTTAAACGCTGTGTTTGCAGGATCTATAATCAGCTGTCCGTTCACAGTGGTTCCCAATGGCAAATTCACAATGCCAGCACCGTCAGCAGTTATCTGTGCCGAGCCTAGATATAAACTTGATCCAGCAAGATAAAGATCTCTCCAACGAGCTGTTGGACTACCTAGATCGTAGACTTCACTGGAACTGGGCTTGATATCAGTGCTGAGACTGGTAAAGTCTAATATGCCTCCCGGCCCTCCTATGCTACCGTACAGTTCATCAAAGTTGGCATTTATTTTTGTAAATGCATCTTCTACTGTGCTCCATACAATTGGAGGACTACCTGCGTTTAGTGTCTGTTGTGCCATTAGTTTCTTCCCACGGCCACTTCAATAGTGCCAATATGATCTGAATTGTAGTTTTCCAGTGCTTTGCCAATCACTGTGCCTGTTCTAGCATCGCCGCCTGCACTCACAGCACAGCCTGCAATGTTGCTGGCAATCAGCAGATCCCCTTTCTCAATCTTTCCAACTACTCGACAAGGCACCCGGCCCTGTAGAGCCACTTGATTTTTAAATCCTGGACAATCACCATTCATGGAATAGGCAGCATTATCGCTCACAACGCCAGCCACTCTATGATCACCTTGTCGATTTGCTATTGTAACTTCTTTGTCACCGCCAAATATCAACACAGTGCCCACAGCATACTCCTTGTCACCTTCGTAGTATTCTGCTAGGTCAGCAGCATAGGTAGCTTGGAATCTACTGCTACCACTCAATGACCAATAGCCTTCTATAGTTCCAGGTGTTGTCACAGCGCCTGTGCTGATACTGGTACAACTTTTTAATGCTGCTACACTAATACCAGTAGAGTCAAGAGTGGCAAATGTTGTGGCACTGTCTTGACTGCGGAATACGTGCTGTGTGTTGTTGTAGTAAGTTTTCTTATCGCTAGCTGGTACTGTACCATCACCTATGTAAATACCCACTTGTCCTAGATAACCATAGTACTGAAGAAATCCTCCAGTGCCACTGGCGCTGCTGTCAATAGACAATATGCTGTCAATTTTAAGCTGAGCAAGATCTACATTACGTGCAGCAAAATCTCCGTTGCTATCACGTTTTACCAAAGTGCTCACAGTAGCAGCAGAGGCTTCATCAACAATGCTGTACGCCCAACTTCCACGAACAGTGCCATCTCCGCCAGTGTGTCTTAGATAGCCGGTGCTTGCGGCACCACCATAGTCCGACAGTCTTAGAGCCAGACCTTCATCAACCACAGTGGCAAAGCTCACTTCAGTGACATTGGCTGTTGAAGCTGTGCTGTTGCCCAACAGTCTATCTGCTCCTACCTGCGCCAATTTATTCAATGCTAGACCGTTGTCTTTGACTGTGACCCAACCATTAGTTATTGTGAATTGACTGGTATCAAAACTTGATATACCTCGCAGCGTTGCCACAGTTCCGTTGACAGCTGATCCTGTAGTTGTATTACTATAGGTAACAGTTGTGGTACTACAGGTCAAAACTGTATAAGTGCCGTTATATCCACTCACATCCAATCCTGTGACTACAATTTTTAGTCCTACAGTAAATGGAGCACTGGACTGTGCCGAGGGGAATGTGATAGTGGCTATACTTCCGCTGCCAGTTGCTGTAACGTTAGTAACACTAGCTGATATAGTAGCATAGGCATTATTCAACGATAATTTGGTTTGATCAATGGCCGCTGTGGACATGATATTTGCATCGTCAATGACACTATCACTAATGGTAGTTCTTATGATGTTGGTAGTGCTATCACCTAGCAATATATCAAAAGTAACTTCCCCCGTAGGTGTTACATTGATAATGGTGTTACCTGTACCATCCAAGGTCAGCAATTGTCCCGATTGTGACTGTGAAAAGTTAAACAGATTGGTTCCGTCAGTGTCTTTGAGATTGCTAATGGTTATGCTGTCCAGTCTGGCAGCATCACTGGTCAATGTAGGCACCCCAAGATTTTCAATCTTGTAGGAATTCATGTCCATGTCAGCAGGTCCAATCCAAGGCAATACTCCACTAAGAGCCATGAATCCCACATTGTTAGGCACACGTTCGCCTGGGGCAATAATGTTGCCATTGAAATCTAATCCCAGTCTTCGACCAATATAGGTTCTAATAGCTGATTCTGTAGGTACCGCATCAACACGACCTTCGTCCATTGCTGTGGAGAATTCTGAAATTGTTGTGCCGCGTTTAAATCCTAACCCATCCAATTGACTCAGGGCAATGCTAGCAGAAAATGTAACAGTACCAGTACCTTGATCAACTCTAAAGAATGGACCTACATTAAAGTTACCAAATTGGTCAGTGGTAACAAAGAATGTACGACCCGAACCACGTTCCTGCATCTGAGCACGTTGTACTAATTCTCCTGTTTCTGCATCTGCCTGGGTAGCATATGTTGGTACTGAAATAATTGAATTAACGGGCGGCCCGTAGATTTCGCTAGGATAGTTGGTATCGGCATAACCACCAGTACCAATTTCCAATAGATCGTGTGATGTCACACGAGTTAAACTAATTCTAATAGTCAACGTACCATCAGTTAATGCGCCTGGCCCTGGTGCTGATCCTTTTAGAGTAGGCGGGTCATTAAATCGCACCACACTGCGCACTAACGGAGGACTGACTGTTAGCAGAGCATAGTCTTGAAGAGTAGTTTCAGTGTTTTGATAATTGGTTATTTCATACTCTTGGCCTTCGTGTACAAATCTATAAAATGTACCAGCATCTATTCCAGCCTGTAGTCTGGCACCGTCACTGCCACCTAGATTTCCTACACCAAACGTGGCATCACCTCGTTCGCCTTGAATTAGTTTGTAGGTAACAGATGTGCCGGATGTGGTGATATCTACCACGCTGCCTTCTACTTGGAAAGCTGTTGTTCCTGCTGTGGCCGCCCCCGAAGACTGTACAACAATGCTGTTGGTAGCCGCAGAAACAGAATAAATCACAGAGGCTGTGCCCAATGCTCCTGTGCCAGCAATTGCAATAGTTCCACCTGATGTTGATCCACCTGTGGTAGCATTTGTTACGGTTACAGTGGTATTGGTGCAGCTCGTTACACTAAATGTTCCATTATAACCAACTGTTGCAAAAGCACTTATGGTAATATTTTGAAATGGCAGATAAGGCGGAATGTTCTGAGCAGTAAATGTATACGTACAAGTAGTCCCGTTGCCAGCCACAGTAACACTGGTGATATTTGGCCTTGTAACCAAACTTGATCCTAACACAAAATTTTCCAAGCAGGTTATATTAGAAATAGTTGTGAAATAAGGACCAGCACCAGTGGATGCAGACAGTGTTGGGCCCACGGCAAATGCCAAAGAAGTGGGTACCCCTATAAATGTGCTGTCTACTAATGCCTTGGTGCTGACACTGAAATCATTGGCAGTCAGTCCAGCTGTAATCACAAAATACACTGTGTTTGAAATCATTCCTGCAGGCAACACACTGGCACTGAATCTCACAGGTTGACCAGCGGTGAGTCCATGACCAACCTTGGTAAAGGTATTAGTTGCAGTGTCTATACTGGCTACAGCATTGGCTGCACCTGTTTGTACACCCGGTTCATATACAGTGATTTCTATGTAATCATAATTTTCTCTACCTTGGGCCAAGGCAAGACCATAAGGCACCATGGTAGGACTTCCTGACACTGCCGAACCAGTAAATGTGGTTATGCCTGAACCTGTTGCTGTAGTAGAAATGGTAAATGTTGTAGTAGTTGGCGCAGTCTTGACATAGTATATGACACCGTCTTCGACAGTAGCACCAGCAGTGATTTCATTGGGTAGCACTGACCCTGGAGGGTTGATGAACCTTACTTGATATCCCGCACGTTGTCTATGATTGATATCCGTGGTTATGACACCAGTGCCATAGTTTATACCTGTGATGGTATAGGTTTCTAGATCATATGTAGAATCATAGTCAGCAAACTCCAGTTGCCTATAGACAAAATTACTGTCATTTATTATCAAAGCAGTACTAGGTCTAGTTGCTACATCTACAATATCTCCGTGCAACACATGGAAACTGTTGTTTCTAATAGTGATAGGCTGCCCATGGGGTACTGTTGACACAAGTCCGCCGCCTGTGCTGATATTTAATTTTGCACGTTTGGTAGCAACATCACTGATCTGTGCCGCGGTAACACCATATCGTACAATTTGGCCTCCATGATTAATTTCTAATTCGCTGTTTGGCAAAGGAAAGAAATCATCATATATCACATACAGTATGTTTTCTCCCTTTTCGTTTAGGGTGTCGACGGTAGCAGCATAGACTGTGGCAGTCTGTGCAAGATCAGTGTAAAATCCAGTAGGAGTTGGAACTTCTAGTGGATCACTGGCTTCAGCTACCAATGCAAAGTTTCCGTGAGCACTGGATCCACCTATACTTCTAATCTGACCACCATTCAGTGAATAGTAGGAAATTTGACAGTAGTAGGTAAACATACTAACAGCTTCAGTTAACCCGCCGTTGGTAGTTACAAGACCGTAGCCTAAATCACAGACCTGGGTAAAGTCGTTGCTGAGCATGGAACGATTACCAGGCATAAGAACTTCAAACACTCTGATAAAACTGTGCGTACCTGTCCCTGCGCCCACAAAAGTCACTGCTGTGGCGCTGCCGGCTACTGCTGTAACTCTAAATTGATTGAGAGTAAATCCAGCCAGCAACACATAGTATTCTTGATTAGCAGCAAGACCAGTCGGTAATGTGCTAGTGGAACTGAATTTCACAATGGCACCTGGTTGGAGTTCGTGAGCAGATGCAGTAGTTATAGTTGGGGTACTAAATGTACAGGCACGTGAACCTGCCGCAGGTGTGTAAGGTGTCAGTTCATCCAAAACAAACTGAGCTGTGCTGAATCCACCTGTGGTAGCAGTAGCAGCACCTGTCCCAAATGTATACCCTCTGATGTAGTTTATTCTGTAGACTTCGCCGCTGACAATAAAGCTACAAGGAGTATTAGGAGGTCTCAACAGTCCCGATACTCGTAAAAATATATTACTGTCTTTGCTGTCTATAACAAATTTCTGATTGCCGGTGAATCCATCCACAAACATACCACCGGCAAATGTCTTGGCATTTATACTTCTGCTAAAGGATGCAGATTCTTGACAGTACGGAGATTTAGCAAGGATCTGTCCTTCTGGATCTAGTACCATTGCAAATCCACCTTGACCCTGGAAGGTCATGGCTCTTAGGATCACGGCATCGTTGCACAAGAACGTGTCCATATCGCCATTGTCTTTAGGATAGTTTACTGTTCCACTGTTGCTGATAACATCAACTATGGCATTGGTCAATAGTGCGATCACAGTGTCTGATCCTACTTCTGCTACTAGCCCTTCGTCTAGGGTCTGTAGTGTTGGTACTGAGGCAGTAGTGGCCGCAGTACCGGACAGTGTATACAGTGTCGTAATGGTCACATTGTCAATGATGTCCTGTGCTAAGGTGTTGATACGTTGAATACCTGCCACAGTCTGACTCAGTTGCGCACCAATAGCTAGTGCAGGATTACTGCCCGGCACTGCTGGTCCCTTGTATTTCAATGCAGCAGAAATTGTGCGATTCTGTCCACTCCATCTTAAATCAAATACCATAGAGTCTATGATCAATCCAACGTCTCTATAACAGATATCATCATTGTAGTCAAATGCAGATGTAAATGGTGCTGTGTTTGTTGTAATTTGATTATTGATCCAACCTATGACCTGATCTTGAATAAACTTTCTATTCAAAGTGATTAGTCGTGCAGCACTGGTATAGTTGCCTTTGTTATTGATCAGGGGATAAACAGGCTGTGTAGAATCTGCTAGATAGTGATAACCATACAGTTCAGTGGCCACAGTTAGACCGTCTATCACAGGATCTCGTCTAAAATTCAAAAATGCCCAAGGACTGGAACTGTCAAAGCCTATCTGTGGTCTAATAATAGTTCTACGAAATTCATCACCTATCACTGCCACGTTTTGAGACACACGCAATGGTAAATTTTCTAAGTAAATGCCAGATTCAACAAATACTGAAATTTGAATACGTTTGGTTACATCACCAAAAGAAATAGTCTCGCCAGGAAGAAATTCGCCACTGACAACATCAACATCGAATTCTTCGTTGCCGGATGTGTCTAGTGTACCGTTGTGTGCTAGAATCTGTGCAAGAGCCCCAGACGTTTCTCCACGAAGATATAGTCCTTCCCGTATGTCTTTGGCTGAGTTAGCGGCCAAAGAGGTCAATGCTGGATTTCCGGTAAAGTCTGTTCTGTAACCGCTGGTAAACAATCTAAATCTTGGAAGACTCACAAGTATAGATGGCTGCGAAGTAAATCCTGATCCTCCGTTAGTGATACTGATGCTGTTTATACCACCGTCGCCTGCGTCAACATCTGCTACACCAAATGCTCCGCTGCCACCACCGCCGAGAAATCTCACCGATATCAATCCATATCCAGATCCACGGCCACCTGAGTTAACCTGCACCCTAGCTACCTTAAATGTGAGATTCAAAGTGCATCCAGTTTTAACACCAACACTGCTGCCGGGACAGGTGGTATCTGCTGGGGCTACCGGTGCGGGCAACACACTATAGTTGCCGCCAGTGATCTGTCTAATAGCAGTAACTGGTCCTCGTCCTCCTGTGCCGCCAGACCCTACCGACAGCACTTGGTATCTTGCTGCTGTGCCTGTACCTGTGCCCACAGTGAGTATATCACCGGGTAGATAGTTTAAGCCTCCGTTAGCAATCTCAACTGTGTCTACATTCATAAAAATAAATGCGGGACTGAAACCAGTACCAGTAGTAGCACTGGTATCGTCAATTTCTACTAGGGTACAAGGTTCATCACCGTTGCCCCAGGTAAGAACTTTCTTGTAAGGACCAATTTCCAACGGTGCTTCCAGTACCAATTCTTCTGCACGTTTAAGAGCAGCTTCTAGTGTCTTGTACGCATAGGCTAAACTGCGACCTTGTCTGTCGGTTCCAACACCCGGCCGATCATCTGCACCAGCTGTGCTCACATATAGATTCACTGTACTGCTATAACCGGAACTGTCAACATATCTTTTAGTAGCAGCAATTAGACCATTGTAGGCCACATCATCATCGTCCACAGGATCTCTTGAAAGTATCAAAGGCCCGGTCATGGTACCAAATGCAGTGTTGGCAGTGTTAGTAGCAGGGTCAACAGCATCTATGCCCTGCAGAGATATCTTGGAATCTACATAGCCTTTATTGGCTGCTAGTCTGTTTGTGTCTGTAGAAGTAGATCCGTGAACTGTGTTTATTCTTCCAAGGGAATCAGTGAGTTCAGAAAAAGATCCTATATCAGGTAAATTTCCAATAGGGTATCTAATGCCGCCACTTTGAGCGTTAAGTGGCCCTCCCAGATTAGGACTAGGATCACCTGAGATGTCTGAAAACAGGCTGTTGACCACAATGGAATTTTGACTGGTATCAAAATCAATTTGGATGCCTTCGCCAGCTTCTAGTTTTTTGAAAACTACTCCGTCTGTAGTATCATTGACAACAACCAAGGCATTTTCGTAATCGTTTGGGAATGATGTAGGAGTATCCTCTAGACCTATGAAGGTAAGTTTTTCACCTAGTCCTAGTGAACTATATAGTTCTCTAAAGTTGTCGTTGACAGATCTAAAACTGTCTCTGATACTGTCGCCAGTGCCGTCGTTGCCAATTGCACCAATATTAATAATTTTTCTTGCCATAGCAGATCCTATGTGTTTGGATATCGATAATATTTATCCAAAGTTTTTATAAGCCTAATGTAAATACT
>Ga0181349_1001002_pt1 | contig 12109 bp, 6 predicted proteins | sample Su13VDMM110SD_FD_130106 | JGI IMG/M metagenome (GOLD analysis project Ga0181349, IMG submission 130106) | Freshwater viral communities from Lake Michigan, USA - Su13.VD.MM110.S.D | ecosystem: Environmental > Aquatic > Freshwater > Lake | place: USA: Michigan | collected 2013-07-16 | reverse complement strand
GACGCGCACATCGCGAACGCTCTGAGAATCGCACAGACCAAACAGAACAACACGGGTGACCAGGTGAAATATCAGTCAAAGGCTGTTCGTCTCGTCGAATACAAAGTGCGTCAGAAGCAGCAGGTGGTCGAGGCAAAGGATATCGAGGATATACTTAATTCCATGTACCCGAGAGGGACCTGGCGGTTGTGAGATATTTTATCGGCTAGTATAAATGGACTTTTACACACTGCTCTTCTGGATCGGCTTTTTGACGGTTCTCATCATTCACTTGCAGATGATCAACACGAGCACGCGTCACGCAGTCATTACGATCACCGCCCTAATGGCGATGTTTCTCGGCTCCAAGCTAGGCAGAGAATTTCTAGGCATCAAGTAATGAAGAGTTGTCAGAAGGCGGGTCCAACCAACAAAAAGTGTGTCAGGACCTCGAACAAGAAGGTGTTCAGTCTTCCGAGGAAGTTCTCGAAGCTCGCGTGTCGATTCATCAAAGGGTTCACCATGCGCGCAAGCTGTGCGCCGTGGAAGAAGTGAAAGGAGTTTAAAAACAATCCGCGTCTATAAAACATGTATTTCTTTGTTCTCGCCGTATGGTTGTGGAACATGTATCTGTGCCGTCTGGTATACCTTCGTATGTTTGATCCCACCGATACCAAAACCTTTGATGAGCCCGAGTAGTCCTTTTAGAGACGTCACGCACAAACGAGATATGTCACGTTTGTTTATAGGGCCGACCCTCTTGGCGGGTATCGGTCAGGTGACCAATCGTTATGCCCAACTCATGAATGGCGAATACTGTGAGTTTGGTGGAACACCCAAGAATGATCGGTACGACACGGGGTTTGCCTTTGTTCTTCCGGTGAAGCAACACCTCGATGCGGTTGACGCGTTGATGAAGCGATGCACCAAAAAAATCTACATGACAATCTGCGAAACTGAGACGGTCCATCCCGTGTATGGCGAACTCGTCACGCGGTACAAGCGGCTGTACACGCCGAGCGAATACTGTCGCAACGTCTTTTCGAGGCAGTTTCCACACGGTGATTGGCGCGTCATTCGTCTGTGGCAAACAGTCTATGAAGGACCAGTGACGTCGATCGTACCGGTCAGTGATGCATACACATTCTATACGATCGGCAACATCATCGATCCGCGCAAGAATATCAAGATGCTTGTCGAGGCGTTCATGCGTCTGAACATGCCAAACACGCGTTTGGTTCTGAAAGCGACGTGTCACACACCAGTCAAGTGGAACTTGCCCAACGTCGTCGTGATCAACGGTCTGCTCGACGACGCCTCTCTAGAAGATGTGCATCGCCAATCGCACTGCTATATCAACTGTAGCCATTCCGAGGGGGTCGGAATGGGTGCATTCGAAGCGGCTCTGAGAAACAAGCCTGTCATAATCACATCGTACGGCGGACTCAAGGAGTATGTCCAGACACCCTTTGTTGTTGACGCGTCGACGCTCGTGTCGGTCGGCGTCGACGATTTCTTGTTCACCAAGGATCTCGTATGGGGCAAACCCTCGTTGGACGACCTCATCAAGCACATGCGTACGTGTGCTGAGGGTCGGATCACGGAATGGAATCACGACTTGTCAAAGGGACTCTTGGGTGACGTCGGGCCGGCAATCTTAGCGGCCGAGGAGGTTTCGGCATAGTCGAGCCACTTCTGGGTCAGGTACAGAACGAGCGCCATGAGAATAGACGACGCGACGATGAACGTCTGCTGAGCCTTGAGGTAGACGACAAACTCGTCAATCAGGGGAACACCGATCGGCTTGGTAAGCAGCCGCGGGATGATCATGATGAGCAGTGCGTTGATGAGCAGGGCCTGCACGTACATTATCTTTACTTCATATTTTTTTACGTGGTGGGCGGATCGACCGAAGCAATCTGGACGTAGCCTGGGTTGGAGATGATGAGCGCCTCACCTGGAAGACCATCCTCATATGCATAGAGGCGACTCACCTCGCTTGTAGACATGGAGCCTGTATACACGCGCACGTCATCAAGCGAACCGACCCAATCTTTTCCAACCTGGAGGGAACTCTGCGACGACGTGTATGGCGGAACTGATACGGTCGATTCGAGGTTTCCGTCAATGTACAATGATGCGACATTGACGTCGCCCGTATATGTCACGACCACGTGTTGCCATTGGCCATTCGTTACGCGCGCATAATTATCAAACGTGACGTTGTTCACGGATAAAGTACTGGTGAATGTGACACGCTTCACCAGGCCCGAATCAGTCACGTAGACGTTCGACACGGCATCGTACGTGACACCGATCGGTGTGGTGAGTCCGCTGATTATATTTTTGATCGTGGTTGAAATCTCAACCTTGATCAGCGTCGCCACATCTGTCACAAACAAACTTCCGACGCCGTCATACACAATGCCTGTCGGGGACGTGTACCCGCTCGAACTCGTCGTCTTCGCCCCCGTCGAAATTAAGATTCGCCTGACAAGAGTCGTGTCCGTGACGTAGATGTATGACCCCACGACTGCGATGCCAAGTGGCGCAGTCAGACCGGTTGCAATGGTCGTCGTGGCACCACCTGAGATGACCACCTTTTTGACGGTCGTACCGTCAATCACGTAGAGATTCCCAGCCGCGTCATTTGTGATCCCGGTTGGACCCGTTGAAAACCCGGACGCAAGTACCGTTTTTGTACCGATGAGGCTGACTTGTGTCACCGTCTTGGCCGACGAGTCCGTCGCGTAGAGATTTCCGGCACCGGCGCTCACGTACGTGATACCGGCGATCTGTGTAAACGCTGTCGCGAGGGTGGACACGACACCGGATGCGACAATCACCTTTCGGATTGTCGTCGAATCGGCGACATAGATGTCCGTGCCGTCATATGTTATCGATGAACCGGCCACGGTTGCAATCGTCCCCTGGCTCATCAGACTGTATGGTGTAAACAAACCATACAGAGGATTCCCAGCCGTGCGAACGACTGAACGCTGAATAGTACCGCTCTTGTAGTACGACACCGTCCCGTTCTCGTATGTAATACCCAACGTATCACCCACCGCGTACGTTCCGTACGAGGCGACGAGTGTTCCACTCTCGTAGACTACGAGTGTTCCGTCGTAGTTTGTACGCCACGCGTGCGTCTGGATTAAGTACGGGTTTGTCGCGGGGACGGTCGTGGTCTCGGTAAACCCGATGGACATGAGACCGTTCGTCTGAACCACCTGTGCTGTCACGTTGGCGCTGTACGTGTACCCCCGTGTGGTAATCGAAGACGCGTTCCAATTACTCGAGATTGTGCCGAGTTTTGCAAGTGTCAACGCGGTGGTGTACGGAACCGTTTGTGGGGTAAACGCGGTGGTATACACGGCCACCCCCTTTACGACGCGAAGTTCGTCCATGAATCCGTAAAACCCATCAGCAAACCCTTCGGATGTCATTTCCTGTGCACACGACCGTCCTATGATCAGTTTCTGATTGCCTCCATTGTCGATCGGTCCAGTGATGGTGGCGGTTGTGTCGAGCACTCCGTCGATGAACAAAGTAAAGGTGGTCCCCGATCGAACAATGGCCACATGTGTCCACGTGCTCGTCGAGATTTGGGTCGTGGAGACTAAATTCCCGGTACAGCTTGTCCCGAAGAAACCGACACGGTTCGCGTTGAATGTCATGCGCCACATGTACGGAATATTCTCGTTTAAGAGTGCATTTCCCATGATGTGGCGCACAGTGTACCCGGTCGGCAGGGGGTACATCCAGAAATCAATCGTAAAATTTGAGGTTAAAAATCCAAATACATTACTTGTCGGATTCATTTGGACACACGAAATGGTGTTTGTTTCAGTCGGAAAACTGAGCGACAACCCGCCAAACTTTGACTCGTCGCTCGAAATGACAGAATCACCTAGAATCGTTGACGGGGATGCATATTGACTCGAATCCGTAAAATTGTCAAAGTGCATGAGACACGAAATTGACGACGTGTATGGGGTTGCACCCACACCCGAGTTTATCCAAATGGGATCCGTTCCACTGAACGAAAATGATTTCCCGTTGTGTGTACAGCTGATGGAATTGTTCGCCGCGACGCCGATGAGAAGGTCCGTCGTCCCCTGTTGAAATATGGAGGTTCCGCTCGTACGATTAATCCATGTCGACATTGTGTAGTTTTTTGACGACGGGATGTATCCACTGACCGTGAGAGGAGGGCCGCTGACCGGAAAGTTTGGTACATAAAACCCCTTGGTAATACCGCCGATCGAGAAGCCTCCGAGCGCGAACGCACCGGTAAATGTCGCCGGTATAATCTGTGTCGCGACGTAACGGTAGTATGAGTACGCCCGTGCGACGCCGCTGAGCGACTTTACAACCTCCTGATCCGTCGGTATGTATGACCCAGTGCCCGAGTAAATGAGGGTCCACGTCGTTCCGTCGTTCGATGCGCCAATGACATACGCCATCGCGTTATACCCCGAAATTTCATACATTTTAATTGTGCTCGGAACGAACGGTGTAGGGGTTTCAATCTGGACCCATTCACCCGCAAACGGAGATGCAGTTGACGTGAGCGTCATGGATCCGTTTCCGCCACCCGTGTCTGTGAGTCCACTTGGGTTTGTCGCCGTCGGGAAATAATAAGAACTTCCGCCGTAGCCACCCTCTCCGACGTTGCCACCGTTCCCGCCCGAGTATCCACCACCACCACCACCTGAAACGAAGGGGAAGGATGCATAGTTTGCCCCGCCGCCCCCGAACCCTCCTGCCGCATTCTCAGTGCTGTATCCCGATCCGGCCGCCGACCCATCGAGAAAGGCTTTCCCGCCCGCATCACCTCCTTCTCCCGTACCCGAGAACCCGCCGCCGCCTCCCGATCCCGTATTCCCTTGGACGCCCCCGAGTCCTATACCCGTCTGTGCCGTCGATGCATCCGATCCACGGACGCCGGGAGGACCAGCGCCACCACCACCTGATGCAATAAATAGGAGCGTTCCGGATGGCGGCGGGGACGAATAACTAATCACAAACGCATCTTGCAAGCCGGCATTTGTGAGCGTGCCGAACGAAACGTCCGAACTGTCAAAGATTGACAGGCCGCCGGAATACGATCCGGTGGCGTACACGTTCCCGGCTGCGTTTGCCGCAATGGCGTTCAGCGTGTTTGTTCCGATCATTTTGAACGCCTCGACCGCCGTCCCTGTCGTGTTATACTTGACGAGGAACGATCCCGTTCCCGTCAGACTTCTATACGTTGTCGTATCCGCATTATAAATCGTCGTGTTTGTGCTCATGGTTCCGGCGACAAAAACACCGTCGGTCGTTGTCGACACGTCCGTGCCGGTGTCCGCACCCGTGCCGGCAATACGCGTCACCAACTGAACACCGCCCGAAAGGTTGTACTTGACGATGAATGTGTCCGACCCGCCAGAGTTTGGGAGCGTGGTTCCATATGGCGAATCGTCCACCTGGTTATATGCTGAGAACGTACCCGTATACGAGCCAACCACATACAGGGCGGTTGACGTTGCCGACGTGGATACGATCGAGTCTTGGGGTGGACCGACCATTTGCGTCGCCCAGAGTGGACTCCCGGACGTGGACTCGTACTTGACAATGAACCCTAAGCCGATCGAAAGCGTTTTAAACACAGTCGTACCGTTCGTGTTGTACACGTCGCATACCGCCGATGAGGTTCCAGTGACGTAGACTCCACCGGATGGTTCGACTGTCATACCCGTGACAATCGCCCCACCCGTGCCTCCGATTTTCCTGACCCACACGGGCTGGCCGACCGTATCGTACTTGACGATACACGAACTTCCTGATACCGAATCGGCCGTCATGGATGTAAACACAGCACCCGTTGTCGCGTACCGAATGGAAATTGTGCCCGTGAAAATGACTCCGACGTACACGCCGGTTGCGTCAGCCAGAAGAACATGGGTCGTCGGAACATCAACCTGGTTCCCTGAAATGCGATTGACCCATTGGACGACGCCGACCGACGAGTACTTTACGATGAACGTATCGTATGACCCGGACGGTGCGGGGATTACAACGGGAGGGACATATACCGTCCCGTCGGCGTTATACAGAGTCAGACCACCCGTATAGTATCCGGCGGCATAGAGAAAATCTCCCGGATCAGTCTTGACTTGAAGAGCCGCGATAGATGAAGGGTACGCCGCACCGATCGCAATTTGGACGGTCCATGGCGCAGTCAGGCCGTCGCGCGCATACTTGACGATATAGGCTGTTGCCGTTTGACCGCTGAGCGTCGAGAATGTCGCCACGACTGCGTCATTTGCATTGTAGACGGACGCCATAGGCGTTGTCGAATCCATGTAGCCCGTGACGTATGCACTGCCGGTCGAATCGACTGTAATATTTTGACCAACCTCGTTTGCTGTTCCGGCGATGCGTGCACCCCATGTGGGTTCAGGCAAGGGTGCTGGAACGTATGTTCGAACATAGGTTGCACCTCCACCGCCACCGCCACCGTATGCCCCACCTGCACTCCCCTTTGCACCGATGACGTATTGAATGAGCGTATCGGCCGCAAACACAACCGTGCCGATGGCTGTCGTTGCAAACCCTCCAGGCGATGCAATTGTCGTCGATGAATCACCACCCTGACCACCCGTGAGTGAAAATGTCCACGTCCCGGCCGGAAGAAGCGCGGTTCGAATGACACCAGTGTACGTAAACTCGAAGCGGTATGCCATCGAGGTTGTCTCAGCACCCTGGTACAAACCTGGATACAGATCGATGTCCCTATAGTACTTGAGGTTTGGGGTGACCCATTGATCGTTTATGCTGAATGGAACCTGGAAAGGCAGCGTATAGTTGTGCCCGACATCTTTGAATGATGATGCCGACATGACATAGTCGCCGTTGCCATACGTTTGACCACCGAGAATCGTCGTGTGTGATGCCGCGTTCGTCGCCACACTGACACTCGTTGGAGGCCAAGACACGTTTGGTCGAGAGACGACACCCATCGAAATTATATTATTGCCGGCGTAATCGTACGAAATTTGATAGTTTCCGGAATCCGTGGTTGTCGGGGCATTGGCGGACGATCCGAACGAAACACTAAAGTCGGGCGACGTGAAGAACACACTGGAAAGCTCCGGATCTGATAAACCCGTCTCGTAAATATAGAGCGCCAAAATCTGTGAAGATGTAAGTGTACCGTCATACACACGTACATCGTCAACAGACCCTGTCCAATTGGCTGCGACAATGAGAGGCCCGGATGCAATCGTGTAAGCCGGTGGGACGATCGAGTTTTGTAACGATCCATTGACATAGAATGAAAGGTTTGTCCCGTCGTAAACAAAGACGACGTGAGACCATGTGTATGCGTTTAAGTACCCACCGAGTACAAAGTCAACTCCTACGTGTGAACCGACGTACTGGAACCCATCTGTCCCGAGCGTAAGTGTCGGCGTACTCGCAAAGGTTGACGAACCGGAACCTGTGGACAACAACCAGCATGTGATGGTGTACAAAGGTTGAACGGTGAATGCCGTCGTCATCTAGTTTCGACGAATATTTTAAAGTGTCAAGGGTGCCTCGGGGAGGGCGAAGCCCTCCGTCAGCCCTTGCAATTCGCTTCGCTCTTCACCTTGTTTTTTTAAAGTGTCGCTGTGTACGTGAGCGTGATTGAAGTCGATCCATATTGACCGGTGGCCGTGACGATGAACGGCTGTTGAACAGCCGTCGAGTTTTGATTCACTCCAAAAGTAATCTGCGTGATGCTCTGTGACGTCACCGTCACACCGTTCGGCAAGGTGTTGTATGACCAGACGATTGGCCCAGTGTTTGTCGCCGATTGGAACACTGTGAATGATTGTCCAGGCGTTGACGTTGAAAAAACAAATGGACTCAGACTCGAAAGCAGAGGCGTTGCACCTGATGCCGCAGCGACGTTGATCAGATATGAAAGTATAAATATGCCTTGGTAGCCGTTTCCGCCGGGTATACCCAGTCCGGATGACGTTCCCGAACTTCCACCGCCTCCGCCATAGTATATTGCGTCACCACCTGGTCCTGAAGCGCTTCCATCACCACCTCCACCCGTGCCGCCTAATGCGTCAGTACCTCCTCCTCCGCCGGAATACGTCTGACTGATACCGGTGATTGCGTAGGTAAGTCCGGGACCGCCGGTACCGCCCTTTATTCTTACAGGCATCTACTTGGTGCTTAGAAATAAATGGATACTCCGCCATCAATTTGGTAGGGAAACATGTCGACAACTGCACCTCCAACCGCCGACACGGAATCGTTGCTTATACTGACCGATGCGCCCGTCATGGGGTATTCCGTCGAGAATGTACGAATAACGACGCCGCTCGATGCGAGGATGAGTGCCGCGTACCCACCTTGGTCGCCATACAGAGTGGCTTGTGCCAATGGCGCGCCTACAATGGCAATCGATCCATCATTGCTCAGACCGACTGCATATCCAAACTGTGACGCTCCAAGAGGAACGTTGGTCATGGGCGATTTGATGATGCCCGACGCGACAACATATGTCGCCGCGTACCCAGCATTGACATTTGAGGTTGGTGCACCGACAATCACAGTCGTCGCGTCAGCGCTGATTGCCACCGAGTAGCCAAAATATCCAAATGCACCAGCCTGACTGGTAAACTCACGGAAGAAGATCCCAGTTGACGTGTCGAACGCTGCGGCATACCCACTTCCGCTCGACTTGTTTGGTCCACCCACGAGCACGAGACTGCCGTCGTCGGTGACTGACACCGAGTGACCAAAGTATTCATCGCCGACCGGTGTGTACCCAACCGGTGTGACTGTTGCGTACGTGGCACCCGTGTACACGTTGACGTAGCCGTTGAGCCCGTTAACACCCGGCGTCCCGGCGATCGCCGTCGTGCCGTCACCACTGATTGCCACCGAGAATCCAAATTGATTTCCCGCTCCGACGAGCGTCGCGATGAGCGCGCCATTCGTTCCGTCAAACACAGCGGCGTACCCGGCACCGCTTGATGCAGGGGATGCACCCACGATGACGCGCGATCCGTCGCTCGAAATGCCGACCGAGCTTCCAAACCGTGCCCCAGCCCCAGCCGTGCTCGCAAATGTCCGAATGACTATACCCGTTTCGGTGTTAAATAAGCCGGCATACCCAGCACCGCTCGATGCGTACGGCGCACCGACAAGCAACTTTGTACTATCGGCAGTGATTGCCGATGCAAACCCAAACTGGGCAAACTGACCAGCCTCGCTTGTGATGATGACAGTTTTGGAACCACCAACCCCACCGGCACCACCTCCACCTCCCGCCGAGTTTCCACTTGTAGCCGCCGTGCCGCCCTTGTTCCCCTGGCCGACAGTTCCGAGACCCGCTGCAACTGCATTCGCGCTGCCGCCGCCACCAGATCCACCGGTGCGCGCTGCGACAATGACACCACCGAGTTGCGTTTGGTCAGCCCCTCCAGCTCCGCCGCCGATCGCTGTAAACAACGCTCCAAGCGCCGTGTTCCGTCCACTCGATGGCGGTGCAGCCCCATACGATCCACTTCCACCCAACCCAACCGTGACACCGTATGTTCCAGCCGCCACTGTCTCGGCTCCTCGAAAAATGAGACCACCGGCACCTCCTCCACCTCCCGCATATCCTCCACCGGCGCCACCGCCTCCTGCAACGAGAAGCATGTCCACCGTTCCGGTTGCAAGCATGGTGAGCGTGCTTGACGGCGACGTGAAGATGTGAATTCGGCGCCCACTAATGTCCGTGACGAGATCACCTCCGATGGCGATACCGTCCGTCACCGAGACGGAGAATGACACAACGGACGATGACAGGTTGACCGGATTGATCGCCTTGATGCTGAGGAATGTTTCATTTGGAATGGTCGTCCCCTTGAAAATCTTGAATGTGATGCCAAAATCAGTCTGGGATGATACGATGAGACCTTGTGGCACGCCCGTGTACTGCCACTGGATGTTTCGTGCGTTTCGGTTCGTCTGTGGAACCCTGAACGTCTGTTCGTCCGCGAGCGTATAGTTGGACGAGAGAATCACCGATCCCGGATTTACGAGAGACGGTGTCGTCGATTTGGCCGTAACTGTGAGGTACTTGGTCAGTGATGAAAAGTAGGGTGTCGTAACAGACTTTTGAAGTCGAGACGAGTCTTGTCCGGCAATCGCCCCCGTGATTGTGATGGCAAAAGATCCAATACTCGTGATTGATTCAACTTCAGCTGTTCCAAAGTTGAGCGCCATCTTCGGGATACTGTAAGACAATGGCGTCGGTTCGGGTGGGAGCGTGCTCTCGTAGGTGTACATGGCGAGAATTTGATCAGGTGCCATGACACGTGAGTATGTGCGCACGTCGTCAATGTAGCCCTGCCATTCGAGACCGAGCACGTACGGTCCGGTGATGTTTACGTTGGGAGGAGACACACCTATGTACGCCTGAAGTTGACCGTTGACGTAGATGTTCGAAATGTTGTAGTCGCCGAGATATGTATAGGCGATATGTTGCCACTTGTCGAATTCGATTCGCGAAAAGTTGAAGCCGAAATCAACCCCCTTGAATGCCGATCCGATGGTGTACATGTTTGCCTGACCATATAGGGCGAGACCGGGTGCACGTACAGTTGTTCGTTGAAGCTCACCATCCTTGTAGTACGACACCTTTGTCGAATCGTATGTCACCTGGAACACGGTCGATGTCGTGTACACGCCGTAGCCTGCATAGGACGTGCCATTCTCGAAGATGATTGCGGCACTTCCGGAAAACAGCCAGCCGTAATCCAGTGATGGCGTCGCCACGGATGTCGCGGTCGACAGACCAAACGCCATCACGGAGGTTGTATCACTGGGTGTGGCGGTCATGTATGCCGTGTACGCATATGACTGCGCCGTACGTGCAAGACCGTTCCAGGCTGAGCCACCACTCGTCTTTGTTATTGTCGTCGCGGTCGTACCGATCACGATTGTCACAAACACGCTGACTGGCCACGTGATGACATCGGGGATGCCAAACTTTATGCCGTTGTGGACGCCAATGTACCGCGTACCATCCGTCGAGATTTGAACCTCGGATGATGAAAATATAATCGTCCCCGCCTTGTAGCGGGACCACCCAGCAACCGTATAGTCACCCTGCAGATAGTATGCCGTGTCGACACGCTGGTTCGTGTTGAACACAAGGACTGATCCCTTGATCACGAACGGCGTGTTTGATGGTCCGGCTCCACCGACTATACCGTACGATCCGTCGTAGCTGACACCTCCTGAAACGCCAAAAAATGAAAACGTCGTTTGCTCAATCTGTTTGGTCAGGGTTCCAGTTCCCGCGTTGAACAGCGCGGCGTACCCGGATCTCAATATATTGACATTTCCGAATGGTGTGCCGACAAACACAGACAAGCCGTCACCGCTGATCGCGACTGCAAATCCAAACTGTGAATAGAGTCCAACCACATTGGTGGGTGTTGAAATGAGCGCACCGTCCGACGAATACACGCCTGCAAACCCCGTGTTGTTGTTTGCGGTTGGTGCACCGATGATAACACGCGTGCCGGTTGAATTGGTCGCGACCGAAAAGCCAAAGTAGCCGTACGTACCGGACGCACGCGTGATTGTGTTGAGGAACGTACCGTCCGATAAAAAGGCGCGGACAACACCATCTCCGTCGTTCGGTGCGCTGACATATGCCGTCGTGCCGTCGCCCGACAGAGACACCGTGTGTCCGTAGTAGCTGCCACCCGAACCTGCGAGTGATGCGGTCGTCGCGTACCCCGCCCCCGAAAACACCGTGGCGTACCCGCCCGATCCACCGACGCCCGGCGTTCCGACGAGCACTCTCGACCCATCCTCGCTCATCGACACGGTAAAGCCAAACTGACTGCCCGCACCCGTGAGTACGTTGAGGACCGCACCTGTCGCCGTGTCAAAGACGGCTGCATAGCCTGCGCCGTTGTTGTATGTGGGTGCGCCGATGACACAGACGGTTCCGTCATAGTTGGTCGCGACCGAGTTACCAAATGAGCCGGCAACGCTTGGGAGTTCGGCCAACAGTGTTTCGGTCTCAATGTCGTAGACGAACGCGCGGGACGCCTCGGGTGCACCAACGACAATCGTCGTG
>Ga0181349_1001001_pt1 | contig 12114 bp, 15 predicted proteins | sample Su13VDMM110SD_FD_130106 | JGI IMG/M metagenome (GOLD analysis project Ga0181349, IMG submission 130106) | Freshwater viral communities from Lake Michigan, USA - Su13.VD.MM110.S.D | ecosystem: Environmental > Aquatic > Freshwater > Lake | place: USA: Michigan | collected 2013-07-16 | reverse complement strand
CAAATGGTTTTTGAGAACCATATTGTGTTCCCGGTTGACCTTTCCAAGCTTCACGTGATTGTACACCTAATCCACGTTTAATAGAAGGTAAATAATCAACAAATTGTGTTTGAACTTGTGGAGTAAATCTAGTATTACACATACCAATATTATCAATTACTGCACCATCTGATCTTTGTTGACGCATATATGCCATATTTAATCCATTTGAAGATGAATCAAAATTTCCCTTTTCAGAAACAATTTGTGAAGCTGGTGTTCTAGTTAAACATGTATTATCTTTTGTTACTATTTTTCCAGAAAAAACATCTTGTGCAATAGATTTTGCTGAACTATATAAAACATAATTTGATACATCTTGATTACGTCCACCATATCCAGATGATTTATAAATTGCAACTTTTTTATTATATAAAGATGTTCCAGTATTAGAAGGATCAGAATTATTTGTTATAATATGATCACCTAATCCAGATTGAATTGATGTAGCTAATTTTGTTCTCCATATTACTGATGAAACATCTGGATTTTTCATTTGTGTATCAATAATTTGTGGTGAATTAATTTTTTTCCGTCTCATGAAATCAGCATATGACATTTTTATTATTATTAAATAAATTAAATTAAATCAATATGAGTTAGAAAATGTCTACGACAACATTCTTTTTTTAAATCAAGTTCATCTAATGCTTTTCCTTCAGGTGTTTTTTTAAGTTCTTGTGTAAGATATTGTAATTCTTCTGTTTCAATACCATCTTCTTTTCTATATTCTTTTACAAGTTTTATATATGGTAACCATTTCCCAGCAAGAATATTATTACATGTAAAACATCGTATAGGAATAATCATGATTTTTTATTTATACTTTTAAAAAGAAAGAAATATGTATATTCCATTTTTTATATACTTATAGAAATAAGAAACATGAAACAACAAGATTTAATAGCTTCTTTTATATTAATTGGAATTTTTGTTTTTTTACAACTAACTAAATCTTCTTATTTATTAAATGTTATGTCAACTTCACGTGAAATTACTATTTTATTAGCATTAAGTTTTATTATTTTTATTCATAAAAAAGGATATCATTCAACATCATTTCTTTCTTCATTATTTCTTATATATTTAATAAAAACTTTATGGATAACATGGCCATATTCTCCAGAAAATAGATTACATATAGAAGTACAAAAAGATAAAGCAAGATTTGATCCTTCAACAAGTATAGATTTACAATTTGCTAATAAAAGTGTTCATCATAATTTACCAGTATTATTAGTTCAACCATATTTTCCAGATTTATTAAAATTTCCACCTTCAACATCTACATTAGAAGAATTGAATGGTTCTTAAAATATAAGTTTTCCAACTATAGCAATACCAATTAATATATAAATAGTTTGTGAATGATCTTGAAAATTAAACGAACCATTTAAAAATAAATAAATAAAATAACAAAGAAATCCTAAACATAACCACCAAAATAATCCCATTTCTTTTTTTATATTTACCATATAATATATAATTCTTTAGTACTCCAATATTCTGATTTTCCATTTGGAAATCTACGATGAATAAGAAAAGGAAGTTTTTGTTCTAAAATTTCTTTTTTTGCAAGATTCCATATAAATTGTGGATCATCAGTTTTCATAGATTCTATTGAAACGAATGGTCTTGCACCTTCTGCTAATTGTTGTGCTCTTGTAGCTAATAAACATGTATATTCATATTTAGAATAATAAGGTAAACCAATACGATCTTTTTTTTCTGTATCTATAATTTGTTCTCGTGTAATACTTGAAACTTCTGGATGTATAATTTTTGAAGTTTCACGTAATTCTTCCATTTCTTTTTTTTACTATATTTAATGAAATTAATATTTATATTCCATTTTTAATTAACAGCTGATTGTTTCCATATAGTATCACAATGAACACATTGATACATCCAAATTAAATTTTGTTGATCAACTTTTAAACCTACAACTTCTTTTTCACCACATTCTTTTGATGGACATACAATTTCAGTAAATCTTGGTAATGTAGGATCATATTTCAAATAAGGATTTAAAATTAATTTTTCAACAGTTGTTTCTTTTAAAATATGTTCATATACAATAGGATTATTTTTATCAAGATGTTCTTTATAATCACATTTTCTACATTTTAAACATGCAAATTTTTTACCATCTTTATTTAGTTCTTCATCTAAAGTATATAATATATTATGACATGCTGGACAAAATTTCATTCTTTTTTTTTAAACTTATATAAGAAAGAAATATATAAATTCGTTTTAAGAATGAAAAAATAGTAGTTTAAACTTCTTCTATTTTTACAGAGGGAGGGGGGGAGGGAGAAGAGATGGGAGACGGGTTGATGCAAGGGAAGCATGTCATATAAATCTTACAAAGACACCATAGGAAACAAGCAAGAAGAATTATTGCTAGGAAAATCCATCCAACGATGGTTCCTCCTTGAGCAAAATTTCCTTGTTGATTCTTCAAGTCTTCCTCATTTCGGCAGTCTTTAAAAGCTGAAATGGTGGAGTTCATAAGAGAACATTCTGCTTGTATAGCTTGGAAAAGCGAAAAGGATACAAGAAGAAGAAACATGATGTCGAATATATAAAAACTGTATCTTTATAAACTTTTAATCCGTTTTTTTGTTTTTTTAGTATCATGAAATGTTCGTAATGTTTTATTTTTTAATCCTAAATATTTTAAATATAATTTCCATGATTGTATAGATTTTAAAGAATTATTTTTATTACATACATTTAAAAATTCAATTTTTCTATCAAAAAATACTTCTTTTTTTAAAAATAATAAATCTATATTTTCAGTAAATTTTGTTTTATCAATAAGTTTTGTTAAATTAATACATAAATCTTTCATTTCTTTACAATTAAATCCATACCATTCATTAAAAATATCTTTTTTATATTCATAATCTGTATATGTAATTTCTTTACCATTCCATCCAATTGATGTTATAGGTCTCCATAAATCCCATGATGAATCCCATATAAAAAAACTTTGTTTTAAATTTAAATAAAAAGTATCTTGATGTTTTATAACATCCATTCTTATTTTTGTTGAGGAAATATAAGAATGGAAAAATTCCGTAGTTCTATATTTATAATACCAAAATCTAGAAATTGGAAATTAATTGATGAAACAAATAAATATTCTGGAAAACAAAGAAAAGAATGTCAAACTATTACTGGAAAAGAATGTACATTATATCCATTTCCTATAGGTATGAAAGTTTTACAAATGTTTAAACCTCGTAAATGGTTAGATCCATGTGCTGGTTGGGGTGATAGATTAAGATGTGCTATTTCTTATGGATGTGAATATTTAGGTATTGATACAAATAAAGATATGGAATCTGCATATGAAAAAATTATTGATGAATTAGGAGATCCTAAAAAAGTTCAAGTAAAAATTGGAAGATTTCAAAATATTCGTATTAATGAAACATATGATTTAATATTTACAAGTCCACCATTTTATACAAAAGAATTATATTCTCATATGAAAGTGTGGGAATCTATTCATGAATTTATGATAGAATTTTTAAGACCATTATTACGTAAATCATTTAGACTTTTAGATAAAAAAGGTCATTTAGTTTTATATATTGAAGATAAAGGTGTAGATTCATTTATACCATTAATGAAAGAGTATGCGAATGAATTAGGATTTATTTATGAAGGTGCATTTTATTATGAAGCTAGTACACCACGTCCATATTATGTATGGAAAAAAATCTAAAACGGAATATTTTTTTTAATAAATTTTTTCTTTATAAAAAAAAAGAATGACAGATACATCATTTCTAATTCAATTAAATAAAAAAAAACAAAAATGTATGGAATTGGATTTGGAGTTTTATCCAGAAGGTGAAACTCCAAAATCAATAATGGAATATGATCCAGAATTTATAAGAATTTGGGCTTTAAATGTAGCACATAAAACTATTACAAAAGCAAGTATTTTAATACTTTATAAAGATACAGATATTCTTAAATATAATCAAGAAATACATGCATTTGTAAAAGATTTAGATCCATATAAAGAAAAATTATTTGAAAAAATTATTGAATATCTTAAAAAAAAGATTTAAGTTCACCATATCTTGTTCCATAAACACTAACATTTAAAGGATTACTTATAGGAGGTGCAAAATTTTCAATATCTTTTTTATAAAACATATAAAAATCAACTTCTGAATAAATTTTTGCTGATGCATATCCAACAACACGTGCATTTAAATCAGCTAAATCTTCAGTAATTGTATTTGGATTATTACGACCAAACATTAAATAATAGGATCTCATAATTAATTTTATATCATCTTCATTTTGTTTATCAATATTATATTTTCCTCCAGACATTTGTGAAACTTGTTGTTGAATACGTTGTTGTAATACATTAATATTTGATTGATTAAAAAATGCAGTATTTAAAGATGTTTCAGTATGTATATGACCAATTAATTCTTTTCTTATATCATGTCCTTCTAAAGGTGGTCTTGAATCATATAAAGATTGTTTCATAACACGATGTGGTTCATTAAAATTTGGTATTCTACCAGAATTTTGAGGTGCTGGAAATTGTTTTGATGTTGATGTCATATTATATTTATTTTCAACTTCAGAAGGTTGTATAAAATTCATTTTAATTCTATTGGAGTATTTTTTTTTCTGGATATCCTAATCCATCCCATACAGCATTAATATATTTAATATCTTCTTGTGTAGGTGTTCCAGAAGGATAAGGACGTTTTGTTAATAAAATAAAATAATACATCATAGTACCTTCTAATGTTAATGTTTCTTTTACTACAAAGGAAGAGGATGCTGTAAACATAAGACCATAATTATAATTCTTACCGAATTTTTTGTCCATGAATGCTAATAAAGATTGGAAATCTGTTATGATTTCTTTTAAAAATTCTTTTGAATTAAATACGAGAGCCATTTATTTTTATTTTAAGGGGTGGGGATATAAAAATTCTTAAATTCAACTTCTTGTCTAAATAAAAAGTATAAAAACGAAATGGCCGAAACTAAAGCCCCTCCTAGAGATCTATTTTTTGATTACGTATTTGAAGGTACTGCATCCCAAACGACTACTATAGAAGTTCTTGGTGAATCTGCAACTAGTCCAACTAGAGCAGCAGATGAAATTATCACAGTTAATATAGAGGTTAGTGAAGCGAATGCTTTATTAACTGTTGGAGTTCAAGGAACGACTGGTATAGGTTATCCTAGTTTAATATTTTCACTTGCTGGAATTGATAATGCGAGATTAACTCCTAAATATGATTTATTCAAAACTGTAAGTCAAGTATCAAGTGGAGACCAATTTCAAGATGATGCGGGGGTAATGTGCGATAGTCTTCAAAAAGTGTTTTCTGGACAACAATTTGATTTTAATGTTGCTAATCCTTTAAGTAGAATTCCAGTAGAAGCTATTAAAAGTGTTGATTATTCTGGAGCATTAGATGTTAAAAATTATAATGGTGATTCAGTAACAAGATTAGTTTTTGGTTCAGATGGTACCCTTGGTTTAATTGATCGTACTATCACTGCTGGTAATGATGAAGATTTGGGGCCCGATCCTAAAGCAAAAGCTGTAAGAAGTTTATATTTACAAGCATTAGCTGCTGACAGATATAAGGATACAGCACTACCTGGAGCTACTGGTGGTAATGAATTATCTCAAGGAGCTTCTCAAGGATTTGATTTCTTAAACGGAGATACGATATCTTTATATACTAATTTAGTATTAACTAAAACTCGTGAATTTATTCCCGATCAGTCCGCACTTAGTGGAGTTGTACAATCTAGTGGAAAAAGATTCTTTGTTGATGGTTCTGATGTAGTGATTGGTGCTAATGATTCTGGTGAAAACGATGTTACAGATGATAGTTATACTTCACAACCTAAAGAATGGCTTGTACAATGGAAATTAGTTGTTTCTTAATAATAAATGTATAGAACAACTAAAAATAAACCTTTATTAATTACAATAGATCAATTAGGAAGTTTGAATGTACAAACAAGACCAGAACCTTACAAAGATGAAAAAATTAAATTAATACAATTATTAAGTAGTTATATTAAAGGTACTGAAGAACGTGATAAAATTTATACAGATTTAGAAAAATTAAAAAAATCAATTTCTTAATGTTTCATATAAAGAAGAATCAAGAACTTCTGTAGTTTCTAATGTTAAAGAAATATCACCACCCATTAAATTAATTAATTGTCCATATTCATCAAATAAAGATATTTTAAAAGAACTTATATTTGTAGGTTGTTTTAAATCAAATGTTTTTGTTATTAAATTTGAACCATCTTCATAAATAATATCATTTTTATTTACATTTACAATAATTTTAGCAAATGCTGATATATTTGTATTTCCATTCGATTTATGTTTAATATTTTTCCAATCTGGATGTAAAGATAAAAAAATATAATTAGAACCTAAAATATCTGGAAAAGCAAGAGTATTTAATGTTGTTAATAACGGTGTAATTCTTGTAGAATTTGTAAAACTTTTATCTCGAAATCCTAAATTATAACCAATACCCCAATTTTCTTCTCTTGTATTAAAAATACCTTCTGAAAAATCAAATCGAAAAGGTATAGGATTTGTAAATGTAAATAAACTTGATACAGTACTAAATGTAATTACAAATGTTTGTCCAGTAACTGAATTAATTATAGATGTTAATTTTGTTTGTAAACAATTATCTAAATTTGTATCTAATGAATAATTACCATCTGGTAATGTAATTTTATATGTAGAAAAATTAATAAGAATTGAAAATGTTGTATTTCCTTTTTCTTTTGAAAATGTATACCATGTATTAGGAATTTCTATTGAAGATACTGTTAAAGAAACTACATTTTTAATTGGAGTTATTAATGTATACATAAAATCATTTTTTGGATCTGCTTTTCTTGTTCTAAATCTTGAATCAATATTTAAAACATGTTTTTGAACAGATTTATTAAATTGAACAGATGTAGTATGTTCAGTTTTTGTATTTGGTAATTCTTTTAATTGAGAAGCTTGTTGATGAGAACCGCCATGTTTTTGAAAATCTTCTTGATCATCTAATTCATCATGATTTTTTCCATGTGGTTCTACATTATCTTCATATTCATTATGATCAAGAAAAAGTTCTCTTGGACTTATATAGTCTTCTCTTGCTTCAGAATCATTTTCAGCAAGTAATTCAAGATATGTCTTTTCCATTTAAATAAATACTATGAAATGTTTCTAAATCATCTAACCATAATGTTTCAATTGATTTTTTTTCAAGAGTTTCAATTTTCTTTTTTAGAGATTGTAATTCATCTGTATGTTTTTTTATATTTTGTATTGTTATACTTTTAAAAGGTAAATCTAACAAATAATCATAACCATCAATTTTTGTAAATTGTTGTTCTTCAAGTAATTGAAGACATTCTTCATATGTTTTACGTTTTAAATCTGGTATAGGCATATCAAAACTTTGTTGTTTAATAAATCGAACAACATTTTCATGAAAAGGTAATTTTTCTTTGAATATTTTCAATAATGTTTCTTTTCTTTGTTTATATAATTCTAATCTATATGTACAAAATTCTTCTAACAATTCAAAGAAAGATGAATATTTTTGTATTTTATTCTTTGAATTGAATGCGTGCATATTTGTTAATTTTAATTTTGTTTGTAATGATTTTTCTATTTGTTTAATATTTGTTGATGAACATTTTAGTTTAAAATTTACAATTGTATCTGTAGATGTATCATCATAATCTTGTAAAATACCTTCTTGAACTTTTTGATCTAACCATTCTTTATAATCAGATGTCCATGTTTCAATAGGTAATTCACTAATAATATAATAATCTTTTTCTTGTTTTAGTATACCAGAAACATTCAAATCTTTATCAATAGAACCTTTAAATCCACGATACCATGGTTCTATTTCAATATCTTTTAATGTAATTTCTTTTTGTAACCATTTTTTCAAACCATCAATAATTTTATGAGGATTACATTGTGGAATAAATGTTGAATATCCAGTACCAATACCACGAGCACCATTAATAAGTAACATAGGCAATATAGGAGCATACCATTCTGGTTCTACTTTTAAACCATCATCATCTCTATATGTTAAACAATTAAAATCATCAGATGGTAGTAAAGATGATAAATATGGTTGCATAAATGTATGTATATAACGTGGAGAAGCTGCATCTTTACCACCTTGTAATCTTGTACCAAATTGTCCCGCTGGAACAAACCATGGAATATTTTGTGAACCTACAAATGTTTGTGCCATACCAATAATTGTATCATTCAAAGATGCTTCTCCATGATGATAACCAGAATGTTCACTTACATAACCAGCAAATTGTGCAACACGAATTTCTGATTTTAAATTACGTTTCAAAGCTGAAAATAAAATTTTACGTTGTGATGTTTTTAAACCATCCATAACATTCGGTATAGATCTTTCTAGATTATAATTTGAGAAATGAATTAAATCTTTATGAATAAAATCTTCATAAGAAACATTTGTTGTATTTGTAAGAATATCTGAACTTTTATGTCCTTTTAACCATTCTTTACGATTATCTGCCATAGATTTATCAAATGCTAATTCAATAGATTTATTTGAATCATCTGTATATGAAAATTCTACAATTTTTGGATCTTTAAAATATTCACGTGATTCTTCACGTGTTGATGTACCTAATCCTTTATAATATTTAATTTTCCATCCATTATTACGTTCTTTCCATACTTCATATTCATATTGTGTATAAAATGATACTGTTTTTGAAAGTCTAGTTGCTTTGACTATTGGTGTACTCATAAAATTTAGAAATCCTTTTGTTTCAAATAAAGAATGCCATAATTCATGAAATAAATTAATAAGTAGACCACGTATATGAGAACCATCAAAATCTTGATCTGTCATAATTAAAATTTTTCCATATCTTAAGGAACGTACATCTGTATATTTTTTTCCAGATTCAAGACCAATAATTTTTTTCAATTGAATAATTTCTTCTGTTTCTGAAATTTTTTTCATAGAAATATCTTTTACATTTAAAAGTTTACCTCTTAAAGGATATATACCAAATCGTTGTCTTTGTTCTTGTGATAAACCAGATAATGCCATAGCTTTCGCTGAATCACCTTCTGTTAGAATTAAAATACATTCATGACTTTTTGATGTTCCAGCTAATGATGCATCATTTAATTTATTAACAATAATTTTAGATGTTTTTTTACCATCTGTTTTTTTTTCATCTTTTTGATCTTTTTTTTCTTGTTCTTCTAAAACTTTTGTAAGAATATTTAATTTCAATAATTTTTTAAGAAAATCATCTGATAATTTACATGAAACTTTTGTTGTCATAATTTCTTTTGTTTGTGATGAAAACGAAGGATTTTCAATAAAACATGTTAGAAAGATACCCAACGAATCTTTAATAAAAGCTGGTTTTACTTTTATTTTCTTTTTTGTTTCAATATATGTAACAAAATAAGAAACAATTTGATTTGTAATTTCATCAATATGTTTTCCTCCACGTGTCCATATACCATTCACAAATGATATTTGAAAGAATTTATCATTTGGTGAATCTGTAACACAAATATTCCAATATTGTTGTGGTGTATCACATATAACAATAGATTTTTCTGGTAAATATTTCAAAGAATATTGTTGTAAATCTTTACATTTTATAACTTCAGAATTCCATGAAACTTTAACATTTCCTACTGTCATAGCAAGATCATAAACTCTACGTTTTATAAATGATAGAAATGAATCTGGTATTTTAGTCCAACCAAATTTTTTAAAGTCTGGCGTCCATGTAATTTCAATATAAGATTGTTTTGATTTTGTTAATGTAGGTATTCCAATTTTTGTCATATTTTTTTCAAATATTTGATGATATTTTTCAGTAGAATTACAAATTACAACTTCAAATTTATCAGAGAAAATATTTACAAGTTTTGCACCATATCCATTCTTACCACCTACAAGTTTTTTTTCTGATTTATCATAATTTGTTGATGTTAATAAATCACCAAAGATTAATTGTGGTATTGGTATTTTATATTCTGGATGTTCACCAATAGATATAGGTTCACCATCATTACGTATTTTAAATGAATAATTATCCATTAGAATACTAATATTTTTGACGGGATTATCTGAATTTTTAGAACGTAATCTTACAACATGATCATGTGCATTAACAAGTAATTCATCAATAAGTTTATAAAATCCAGGATTATATTCAATCATTTCAAAGAATATTTGTGTATCTTTTAAAACATGATGTTCTTCTTTAATTGTTTCTATACTTCCTATATACGTATCGGGTAATTCATAAATATGTTCACGATGAGTATGTTTTTTATATTCCATTCTATTTCAATTTAAAAATTATATCACTGATAATGCCTAAATCCGTTTTAGTTTTAAAGAAGGAAGAAGACACACGGTAATATTACTGCATAAATTCTTGCAAGAATAAGAAGAGGAGGATTCTGGCATAAAAGCAAAGCCAGTAAAAGACTGAGTGGATATGACATAATAAGACATATTGCACAAATCCTTTTTTGTTCTTCCATAGTTGAAAGTGAGAATACTCTTTTTTTTCCTAAAAATAAAAATTCCGTTTTTTTCCTTAAAAGCCAAAAACGAGGTAAGAGAAAGTGTTTTTTGGGGTTAACTTATTTTACAACCCTATACCAGAAGGGCGGGTAAAGCTGATACAATCTATTGTCCGACCATAGACAAATAAAAGGGGGGGAGGGGGGGAACTCTAGATGGGAAGATAAGGTTGAGAAGCTGGGAAGAAGAAAGGAAGCAGCCGCCGAAAGCAGCAGAACATTTCTACCATAGCGTCCGTGTTATCGCTCTGAGAATAAGACTTGAAGAAATCCTCCAATGATTTCCCAAAGGGAGGTATTGGGAGGGTGGGGGTAGCGTTGATGAGAGTGGTGGAGTCAATGAAGGATTCTGGTAGACTCCTGAGATTGTGACGAAAGGTCTTAAAGGGAGGGGTAAGAGTGTCACTCACATAAACCCCCTCATATAATGCAAGGAGTAAAATCATCAACAGCTCAGTAAAGATTGGGCGAGGGCTGAAAGCGTAGTAAGTAAGGGTGAAAAGATCTCCCTTAAACCCTAACAAGTTAAAGGCCTTTTGGAAAGACTCCAGGGAGTAGGGAGAAAGAAGAGGGAGGAGGGGGGAGGGAAGAAGGGGGTCTGAGGAAGGAAAGTAAGACTTGTAGTCTGAAGAGACCATCTTGCTGAAAGGCCCTTCCTTAAGAAAGTGGAGGAGAAGGGACTTTAAAGAGAAGGGAAAGATGAGGGAGAAAAGGGGTGTCTTTTTTAACTTGTCAGAGGCGGTAAGATCAGCTATCTCTATTAAAGACAGAAAGATCTTGGAAGCTGCTTCGTGTCCCTCCTTCGTTTCTAGGAAGCCCCTAAGACTTGTAAGGAGCTGCAAAATGAGAACAACAAAAGCAGCAGAGGCAGGTGGACTTGAGGACTCAAAGAAGGAGTTGAAAGTGAATGATGTAGGAGAAGAGGAGAGAGAATCAAAGATATAAGCCAACTTCTCATCGAAGTTGCAGATGATGAAACCAAGGAGACTATGCATCATTACCACAATTGCATCCGCATCCCTCTGCTGCTCAAGTGGGGTACGCTCAGCATTCCCTTCCATAAGAACAGAGGGAGAAGAGAGACGAAGAGGGAGGAGATCGAAGGGAAGACGAGGAATTTCATCATCCTCCGTACCACCACCACGAAGGGAAGAAGTAGGAGTCTCCATGGTAAAGAGAGACAAAACTAGAAAGCTAGAAAACTTGTGAGCTTTGAGGAAAGCTCGTGCACTAGATCGATTGGCCTAGTGCGTCAAAAAACCATTTCCTTATAAAAAATTAATCCGTTTTTAATATAGACAAAAAACGAAATGTATCGTTTTCTTATTAGAAACATTTATAAAAATAAAGAAGAATGGTAATATTTCAACCAGTAACATGGAAAGAACATGATGATAAAATAT
>Ga0181349_1001000_pt1 | contig 12115 bp, 18 predicted proteins | sample Su13VDMM110SD_FD_130106 | JGI IMG/M metagenome (GOLD analysis project Ga0181349, IMG submission 130106) | Freshwater viral communities from Lake Michigan, USA - Su13.VD.MM110.S.D | ecosystem: Environmental > Aquatic > Freshwater > Lake | place: USA: Michigan | collected 2013-07-16 | reverse complement strand
GACAATGGCATTAGCTAATGCCGTGAATTCAACTACTCGTGATTATATCGGGTTTTTAAATGGTAAAAATGGTTATTACGATATTTTACTTAAACCTGAAGTTCAAGAAGTTTTGAAATCAAAAGGTTTAAAATAAAATACTTTTTTGTATATTTACGACATAAATCATTCTTTGGTAGGGTTAATAGCGTTTCTCTCCAAGTTGTTGTTTTAATGTTTTGATTTATTAAAAAGCAGTTCATACGTGAACTGCTTTTTTTATATAACAAACCTTTTGTCTTTAAAGTAATTTTCGAATTGATTTTCAGCGTTTTGCTTGTTATAATGATGCCCAAATCCATTTGTTTTATTAAAATCTGATAGTCTTTTTTCAAGCATAGCATATCTGTCTGCAACATACTTTTTAGATAAAAACTTATAGTGTAGCATTAATAACTCAGCTCTTTCGCTTTTTGCGCAATTTATCGATGTGTTGGTATGGCAACCTATACCAAATTGAACGTGTTTCTCCGGGTTGAAAATGATGTTCTTATTTAGAAAATCATTGTCGCACCCCTCTTTTACTTTTGTTGTAATTAATTCTCCATCGTAACCGGGGAATTCTTCACTTATCATTTCAAAACCTTTTATCAAAGGCATATCGATTCCTTGTTGTTTATACTCTTTAAGTTTATCAACTAAGTTGGGATGATACAAAAACTCATCACAATCGCAAACAATAACATAATCAACATCATCATTTCTTGAATTTTTATATACGTTGTTTTTAATGTATAAGTAGTTAAGTTCGTTTATGTCATCACTTTTCCACTTTACAACTGACACTTTTTCGTACCGTTGGTAAATGGCATCAGAATTATCCGTTGACTCATTATCAAAGATGGTAATTTTATCACAAAACGTTGAGTAATAATCCAATGTGAAAGGCAAAATAGCCTCTTCATTGTAAGCTAATATGTAGGCGTGTATTTTCATCAGTTAAATAAATTTATCCAAAGTTGTGTTATTTCATCATTTGTCAGTGTGGATACTTCATGCTCTGTTTGCTCATTGCCAAAAAACTTTGTGCCTGTTAAATAACATTCATCTTTAACTAAACAAGCAACTTCACCTTTTGAAGAATGGTAAACACGACCAATCATATCATACATTTCTTGTTTATCTTCAAAGTAACCTTTTAAGAATACAATCTCGGGATATTTGACTAACCAGTCACTTAATGATTCTTGCCAATATTTTGTATCTGTAACATGTCCGAATAAATAAACTTTTTTACAACCATCCTTTAATGCTCTATCGATAGATACACTTGTTTGCTTTCTATCTTCAATTGAACCGATAATACCTGCTATTAAATCAAGGTCGGGTTTTTCTTTAAATGAAAGGTTTTCTTTTAAGTTTGGAATTAAACTGTACTGACCTTTATAGTCCTCGTGAAACTCCCTATGTTTTTCATGTAAAAACACAACCTCATCATAAAACGCCGGTAAATCATATAACTCAAACCAATACGTTTCATGCGATACATGGATTAGTTTTTTACAAGGTATTGTTTGGTCTATTTTAACAAAGTGAGTGAGAACAATATCATTTTTTGTGATTTTGTTTACACTTTCTTGATTTAACATTAAGCCATTGCATTTATCTAAATGATATTCTTGCGGACCTATAAAAAATGTTTCAATACCTTTTTCATTTAAAGCATTAGTTAATCTCAAAAATGCTATTGTAGAACCACCCGGTCCTGAATAACCTGTAATAATGTGTACTTTCATTTTTTATTTTTATTGGAATATAATTATAGACCCATTGTAGGCCCATCGTTTTTCTGCTTTTTCGTACCAAATATCGGAATCATCCTTGCGCAACGTATCCTTTACGCCTTTCGTGATGTTATCCGTATCAGGTTTAACTTCACATGGTAAACCATTCATGAGTTCTTTTTTCTTAACTGACCATGAATTAGGCATAGGCATGAGATAGACTGCGTCTAACGCGTTTTGTAATTTAAACTGCATCTGATTTGCTTGCAACTGCAATAATTGTTTAAACGCAAAGTATTGAGTTACTGATTTGCGTTGTCTTTTTAAACGGTTGGGGTGATTGGGATTGGTTTTCCATTTATCAGATTGAGTCATTCGAGGCGCGCCCATTGGTATAATATCAAATAAATAAAAACGTCTTGAATGGTCAAGTATGTACTTTTCGCGCGAAATATCAATCGGTAAACCATCGTTGAAATGGCATTTACCAAAACTATTCTTTATCCTCATAAAAATAACTTAAAAATGCATCACAAGCAATCATTAAAATTACAAACGAGCAACACACTATACCGAGTATCATTTTTCTTTTTTTAATCCGTATTCAAATTTTAACCAAGCCCGTTCATGAGCATAGAAGATTGCAATTTTAACAAAAGTTTCAATAGCTCCAATTTTTACACCTGACATAACATCACCGGTGATATACCACCCGGTTATCATAGTTGTTGCAGTTCCTAAGATGCGATAAGAAACTGCTTTGGCAAGATGGCGTTTACGAGTTACTTTGCTCATTTTTTAAAAAATGTGGTAAGTTGTTTTTTGGTTTGTATTCTTTTAATTTCGGTTGTTTTATCAACTCGCGTAAACCATAATGATTTTCAATATCCTTTATTGGATGAAATACATTATTTGGTAAAAGTATGAATTCATCTAAACCCCAATCACCTTGCCAAACAACACTTTTCAATTCAAATGCATCAATCACTTTCAATCCTTTTTGCAAAGCAAGTGTATTAAACATAACTTCAATATAAAAAAGTGTTCCTTCGCGTTCTTTGTACCTTTTAACCTCGTTTAACACATCGCGCGATATACCACATGCGCAAACCATTGAGTATGCATAAGGACCTTTGATTTTTGGATAAATATCGCGCCAATGCCAATCCATTGCCTTTCCATCATTTTGGAAGTTGTTTGGCGTAACAAGATGAAAATTGCGATACTTCAAATGCAGGTTTTGAATTACTTCAACGCTGGGTATAAAGCAATCATCCTCGAACACCCAAACAAAATCATATTCCGTTGCAAATTCACAAAAGAACAAAAGCATTTTATCCCACGCTATTGGGTTTTTTTTGATATGTGTTGAGGTTGAATTTATGTTTGAATCTATGTATCCCCATTTTTGACATTTTTCATCATCAATGTAAATAATTCTATCATTTACAACCTCATATTCTTGCTCATCATCGCAAATTACAAAAACATCAAAACCTGTATCACGTATCTCATTTGCAAACTTCAATGTGTTATCCTGAGGTGTTGTGGTAAGAAATGCAACTGCCGTCTTCATTTTTCAATATTGTTTAAAGATGTTTTGTAAGTTATATTCTCAAATGAAACTTTAACCCACTTGTCTGTGATGTCTATGATTTTTGCGTCTACAATGCGCTTCAAAAATTTAATTTTGATAACATCTCCTTTTTTCATTCGAATTCTAATTTGCCGGTTGATTGTTTCAACTTATTATCAAAGTTATCAGTTACTTTTATTTCAATAGGCTCAATATCCTTGCCTGACATTGCGTTGACTTTCTTTGGTCTAAACACTGAATCAACATTTGCATCACCATCCTTAATCGCTTGACCAATTCCAATCAAAACCACTAAATCGTCTTGTGTTACGTGTTCAATCGCAGCTTTACCGATTGCCGCAAGAACTTCCTGTTCTGTTAAACCATATGTTGTATTGAAACCATCAAATACTTTTTTGCGTTTTGCCGCAAGTTTTGTATCATCTGAAAGGTTTCCTGTGATTTTGTTCTTTGCTTCATTGTAAACCTTATCTACAATTCCTTTCGGTATCACATTTAGTATCGCATTACGCATAGCGATTGCATTTGCTGCATTTCCAGTAACGGTTATCATATCATCATTCATTCGACCTGTTTTTGTCATGATAGCGCGTTTAACTTCAACTTTGATTGCCAAGTTATTTTCTAAATCAAATGCAATGGCTTGTGATGTTAAAGTTGTTTTATCAATCGAAACAACCTTTGCTTCAATGCGTAAGTTACCCCAATTCTGTGCAAGTATTTTTGCAAGGTGTACCGTAGGTCCTGTGATGACTTTACCTCCTCGCGGTAATGAGTATGAACATGTTGATGCAGTTTCTTCATCTAATGTTACAATGAATACTGAGTTATCAACTGCGCGTTTCATGTTGCGCGGATACGCCTTGGCTGTTGCAATTTGTGTATCAATGACCGCTTTGTCTTGATTGTAGATTACAGACATGTCTTGCACCTCTGTTACTTGTATTTCTTCCATGTTGTGTTTTATTGAATGATTGTGATTAATTCTGATGTTTTGACAGTGTCCATAAACGTGTCTAGTGAACCAAGTAGGTAGCAATCTTTAAGGACTTCAAATTCATTGTATGAAGGCCAGTAATTGTTGTCTTGGCAGAATTTGATTAAATCCAATCCCATCCTGTATTGTTCACGACCATATTGAAACATATCGTCTGATAATGCATATAATGCAACTTCGTAAGGTGCAGTTTTTGAGCATGCAATGAAAATGTAATTTTCGCGACCAATGAAGTCGCAATAGTAAGCCGCTGAAATTGAATAACCGAATGAGTAAATATCACTTTTGAATTTACGCATAGATGAGTCAAGACATGATTTCAAGTCACCAATCGTACTTTTTGTCTTAACCATGATGTCTGGTCGCAATCTTACTTTTAAACCCGTTTGTTCATCAAATGTATAGCATGATACTTCGCGATAACTTTCCTTCATCATTTCGACTAATGTATGATTTTCCATTGCGTTTTCTGCAATCTTCTTAATCATCTCCATTTCATCATCAAACAACACTACTTTACCTTCTGCTTCTTGTTCAAATCTAGCCTTTGCTTCTTTTCCATCCTTTGTGCGTAAATCAACTTTTGGTGCAACTAAATAGTTTGTTTTGAACAAATGCGGTTCAAGAATTATTTCATGCATCGCTGAACCTATTAAAAAGTGTCTTGCTGTTGATTCTTTATTCTTTTTTTCAAACTTATCGTAATAATAGTTTCTTGGTGATTTTAAGAATGTTTTGATGTCCGATGCTGAGATGTGGTCTTTCTTTGACAAATACTCCTCAAACGTATCTTTTACAAATTCAATGTTTTTTTCTGACATTCTGATTTATTTTTTGACTAGTCTATATAGACCATAAAAGTTAATAAAAATAATGATTGCAGATAAAGTGAAGTGAGAATAATTATCAATCATAAAATCGTACCCTATCCATCCTGCATCACCAATCAACCATGCAACCATTGCTGTTCTTTTATACTCGATTGCATTTAACAAAAATCCTATCAATACAAGTATTGTTGATGCCCAACCTATTGCCTCTACCATTCTATTGAAATTAAACCCCAAGCGATTGAAAACTTCTTCTTGTTCTTTTCTTTTTTAACAACTGGTAATGGTTGGTCAGATGATAAAGTAGCTGTTTGAAAAGGATTTTGAATGGGTTGAAAAGGATTTTGCATAGGTGCAGCTGTATAATTCAAATAATCCTCTGGTTTTGAATGAGCTGAACTTGCGTTAGCATACATATCAGTTACTTCCCAGTTAACTTCAGGTTGTTGAATTTGTTGTTCTTTCGCGAATCCTAATTTTTCTTGCTTCTTTAACATTTCAACTTTTTCCTTATGCTTCGCATTAGCTATTTTATGGCGTTTTTTGATTTCTTCCATTAACTTTCGTGCCATGTGGATGTTTGGTTGAATAGTATTCCAAACATGCACTTTTTGCATCTTACCTCGCCCGGTTGAACTCGGTATTGATGTTGATACAAGTACCTTGTGCAATTCAAGCAATGGAATGATTGCATTTGTAATATTCATCTCTCTGCAGAAATCACCATACTTTATAATCTTATTGCCATTTGATGTTCTTTCATACAATGTCCAAAGTATAGACATAAATCTTTCTTCTGTGTAACGAGGTCTAGTCATGATAGCGTTTGTTTTAATGATTGATTAATAATTTACTCGGTAATGATTTTTTGTGTTTTCAACTTTTACAATCAATTTGCATTTTAAAAGGTAGTTGATTGTTTTTTTGTGATACCCCGGCTGAAGTTCGCTTTCTGTTGGGGTCATAAAAGTTTCCTGATATTTAAAATCAAGGAACTTTTGACAAACATCAGCCATGTGAATTCCAGTTTCAAAGTTTGATTTGTCAATAATGCTTAAAAATCGTTCTTGCTTTTTGGTCAATTTAAAATCGCCAAATGGTGTTTCAACATTAACTTCTTTACGCTTTGAAAAATGTCTTGGTTTTTTGTCGCGAACAGTTACATTTAAAATCTCTTTATGCGTTTTTTCTGGCTCCCAAGGCAAATCTACATTATCCGCTTTTTCAATTGATTTATTGAATTCAGCAACAACTTGCTTCTTTTCTTCAACACTCATTTCATGCTTAATTTCCTCAGCATGTTTTGATTTTGCAAACAATGATTTCAACCATGTTGCAATTGTGGTAAACACTTTTTTCATTTATTGTGGTTTATTGGTTACTGATTATTTCTTCATAACTATACTTGAAGATATCTGGTTTGCAAGGGTAAAACTCACCCGCTATGCCTTTAATAACATAATCACCATGTCTTGTGATATGCTCGCCTTCAAGTGTTGAGATAATGATTGTTTCATCTTGTTGAATATGTCTGTGCGGGAAATCTCCTATAAATGCACAAACCTCCTCATGATTGTCTGTTAGATATTGAACTGCTTCAATTACGACTGGTTTCTTAACGTATTTTTTCATCCTAATTTTTTTCAAATATAAATATTTTTTGTACAAATATGCAACAACGCAAAAATATTTTTTTTATTGCTCGTTTTTGTAAATGAATACCTCTTCAACTGGTCGTTGCAAAGCGTTAGATATTTTGATTGCAATTGGCAATGAGATGCATCTACGTTGACCATTGATGATGCGCGATAAATGCGCTGCGTTACCATCTAAGGTTATATCTGCAAGTTCCTGTTGAGACATACCAATCTCTGCAAGTATCAATCTTATCTTATTGCTGTGAAGTTTTGCTTTTGGTTTTTTTACTTTCGCTACTTTTTCGTTCACGTTTTCCATTTTCTTGGCTTTTATCTATGTTAAAATTCAATGTGTAATTCGTTTCTATTGTTGCTTGGTTTGAATCAAAGTGTCTTATCTTTCCGTCACTATTTGTTCAACATACTAAATTATTTCTGTATCATAAAACATTCTTTCACTATCTTCTGTATGCCATTTATCAAAACCTTCTGCGTTATACCATTCTTTATTTACTAAATAATCGGGTCTTTCAGGGAATTCCTTTGTTACAAAAGAAGGTTCGTACCATCTTATTCTATTATTTGGTTGCAAAGCAATTTGACCATTATCAAGTAAAATAATGTGGTGACTTTTATGCTCCATTGGATCTGTAGCTAAAGTTAAGTCACAATCTCTATCGTTTTCAGACCAGTTAATCGTTGCATAATAGCTTCCGTCATAAAACTTTTTGTCTTTCATAAAAACGCTTACTCTTGTATCATACAAATAGCTTAAGTGAAGCAAAGTAAAGTTGTTTGAAAAACAATTCCATATTTGTAAATAATGAAAAGGCAAATCTGGTTTAGGCATTTCATTTGAGGTTAAAAATGCATGACTTGGTAATTTATCTCTTAGTACTCCATTATTTAATAATACTTGAAATAAAGCTACTTGTCCTGGCATACATCTTACACTTATTAAAACACCTTCTGTTAGATCGCCATGACCTTTTTTGTTTTGATACAGGTATTCGTTTCTGACAAATACTTTTAATGGGAAAAAATTTCCTTCTATATAACTCATCTTATTCTGATTTTAAATGTTTCGTTGTAGTATTAGTTGTATTTCGTGTATTGCTGTCATGATATTTTTTTTTCTAAAATATAATGCCTTGTTTTTTTATGCTCTCTAGAATCAATGGGTTGTTCCATCAATCCACTCAACATATCAAATATCTCCTTTTTTGTAAAGCCTGTTATCAGAATACCTTTGTTGTCTGAAAACCTGAATGAAGTATAGTTATCAAAGTTCAAGTAATAATAAGAGTCATCGCTAGTCTTTTTTTGACTAATCACTTTTATTTTGAACAAGATTAATTTTTCAATCTTGTCAACCTCTTCTCTAATTTGTTTCGAGCCTTGGCATAAATTTTGAATAGTTCGTTTTGAATGTAATACTGTTGCATGGTCTCGACCACCAAACTCCTGTCCAATTTTTCCTAAACTAAATTTGGTATACTTACTAATCAACATCATTGCAATCTGCCTTGCATATACATATTCTCTTTTCCTCGTTCTGTCTGAATTAAAATCCTCAGGTAAAGAAAAATGATGCATAATTGTCTGGTGTGTAAGTTCGCAGAACAAAATATCATCCCCTATTTTTCTGTTCATCTTCATTTCTTTGAATAAATCACTTTTTGTTTTCATGGCTAAAATGGCGTTTCATCATTATCATCTGATTTAAAAATATCTTCCGTATCAAATCCTGTGTTTGCTAGTAAAGATGATTTTGGCGTTTCATTTGAAGCATTGCTGTATTCTGTTGCATTGTTTTGTTGCACAAATATACGATTTTCTTCTTGGTTTGCAATAGGTGGTTGCTGCCCAAATTCATGATTTGTAAGTTTGGTTTGTTCATGAATAAAAGTAAGGGGTATTTCACCGAGTTCACCATTACGATGCTTTGCAATTATCAGCATAAACAAACCGTTGGCATCAAACGATTGATTCCCCACCTCATACGTATCAATCCCGTAATACTCTGGTCGATAACAAAACAACACCATGTCAGCATCTTGTTCTATTTGACCGGATTCGCGCAAATCTTGCAACATCGGTTTCTTATCACCTCGCATCTCAACGCCTCTTGATAATTGTGAAAGTGCAATTATTGGAATGTTCAATTCTTTTGCCAATCCCTTCAATCCGCGACTTATTTCCGCAATCTCTTGTTCACGACTTGATGCCTTTACACCGCTTCGCATCAATTGCAAATAATCAACAACTATCAATTTAATCCCGCTTTCCTTTTTTAATTTCCTTGCCTTGCCTTTCAAGTCAAGTAATGATATGTTGGGTGTATCATCAATGAACAAAGGTGCGTTTTTTAAACCAATTGCTTTTTTTGCTATTTCATCAATTTCATTCATTGACAATTGCTTTTTAACAATTTTCGAAACATTCACACCTGACAAATATGACTGCATCCTTGAAACCAATTGCTCATTTGACATTTCTAGTGAAAATATAGCGATGGGTTCATTTTTTTCAAGACTTGGATGAATACACATTGAAATTGCAGCAGCCGTTTTACCCATCGATGGTCGTCCTGCAAGAATAATTAAATCTGAATTCTGCCAACCATTCGTAACATTGTCTAATAATCTCAATCCTGTTACTACACCTGATTTGCTTCCTGTTTGCAACATCTCAATGCTTTTCAACAGTATAGAATCATGAATTGAACCTACATTTTTGATTTCATAGTTAATAACTTTCTTCAATGCATCATCTAAATTGTTTTGCGTTTGGTTAAACAATTCAAATACATCTTGCGATGGGTCTAAGGATTTTGATGATGCGATTGTGCCTATTTCAATCAAATTGCGCCTTAATGCTTCTTGTTGCAATATTCGAATATGGAATTCTATATTCGATGCTGATGATATGTGATTGGTTAAAGATGATATAAAAGAAATACCCCCAACCTCATCTTGTTTATCTAACTCCTTTATTTTGTTGAATAAAGTTAAAAGGTCAATGGGTTTATTTTCGCGATATAGGTTTAATATCGCACCCGCAATAATCCTGTTCTTTGCATCATAAAATAGATTGATTGAGAAATCCGATGCAATTCTATCTAACGCTGTTTTGTCAATTAATATTGAACCTAGAACGATGAGTTCGGCATCAATAACATTAGGCATTTCATCCTTTTTTTCCTTTTTCATTCTAATCCTAATATTTTTCCCTTCGACCTAACTGTTTCGCCTGACATATCAATTTTATCTAAGTTTGTAGTAACCCAGTAAATAAAATGTTTTGCCAAGTCTCCAGAATCCCTATGCACTGTTTGCGTTGCTAATTGCTCAAGTACAAATATCTTAATCAAACTGATTACTTGTGATTTTGACATTTTGTTTTTCATGCAAATAACATCAATCATTGATGCGTTCATTTTTAATTGTGCTTCAAATGCCTCTGCATTGTTCATCATAGTCGTATCATTCGACTCATCAAGTTTTATATTATCAATTAATTGACCCCATTTGTTTTCAAATACAATTTGCGTTGCATTGACTATTACTAATCCTGCTTTCTGCAAATCTTGAAAATGCGCATCCCATTTTTGATAATTTGGGATTTGTTGCTTTTCAAAATGAAAACCAATTGAATTCTCTTGTGCTGCATCCTTGTCTTTAAAATGCTTTATAAGACAATTGATATACAACGACTTTGATAAGGATTGTACTTTGATTGTTGAATCGAAAATATCTTCTATGACTTGAAGTGTTATCAAGTCGAGCATTTTCATTATACGCCTGTTTTCTGATTCCAAATAACTACATGCAGTCGTTCTGAGTAGCGTATTTGATGTTTACGACATAACTCAGCAACTAACAATCTTGTACGCAATAATTCCTCCTGTGATGAACCTGCTGGCATCAATACAACTTGGTCCATTGAAATATGATGCCCATAATCATCAATTACCTCATCGAAATCTGATTCTTTTTCAATTACAAATTTGAAAATCGTATTTGAAAATTTACTTTGAAATGAACTTAAAGCTTTAGGATTGATTCTAACCTCTTTTGTATTCTGCGCACCTGCGTTTGATAGTTTAGGCGAAACGTTCCAATAATCAACCCAACCTAACATATCTTCATTGGGTATAATGGTTCCGTTTGTTTCAACTTCAATGATTGGATATTTTTTGTGTTTTTGATGAAAGTATTTTAAGAATTCGACTATTATTTTTTGATGTATTAAAGGCTCACCGCCCGTAACAACCAAATGAACTTTATGGTTCAAAAGTAACTTTTCATATTCTTCACCTAATACTTCTTCAAATGGTAATGCTTTTGATTTACGCCATACTTCAATCGTATCGCAAATCCATGATTCTGATTGGCACAAGATGTTGCAACCTCCAAGTCTTAAGAATACAGCAGGTATGCCCATCGTTTGACCTTCGCCTTGTATTGAGTAAAATACTTCTGATACCGGTAACTTTAATTTCTTTTCCATTTTGGTTTAATGTTATAGTTCGTAAATTTCTACTATTGAATCATAAATGTTTTGAACACGTACAGTCATTTTAACTTTGTGTTCCGATATGCATTGAATATACTCAATAATGCAATCGTCTGTATTTTTTGAAAACATTACTTCAACTTCAATAATCTGCAACTTGTATTTGTGTTTGATATACTGACTTGCAAGTTGCTTACAAAGGTCAATCAATTCATCTTTGTAGTCATAGATTTTGAAAAATGAAAACTCCGGACGTTCAATCAATTCAAAAGGAAGTGTTCGTTGTGATTGTTCTTCGACTTTAACTTCTTCATCATCCCATGGTAAATCATTGAACTCCTCTTTGACCACATCATCTTTAGTTTCTGCAACTGCCCATTCAAGTTCTGCAAAAAACCCTTGCGGTTCATCATTTTTTGCTTCTTCATAAACAACATCTTTCCAATCTTCAATTATAGGCTGTTGTGTTGTCAAAGGTGAATTGATGTCTTCAAAAATTTCAATATCGTTTTTAACCAATACCTCTTGCGTTTCTTCTTCTTCAAAAAAATCAAAAATTGATTTCTGACCTTCAACTTGTTTTGTCTGATTGAAGCCTTCCCAATCAAAGTCACTCATTGAAACTAAATGCTCAACTTGTCTTTTGTCAAATGGTAAAATGTTGCAAATATCCTCGATTTTATGCGTTTTCAAGGTTTCTTTTAACAAAATTCCTATGTACACATAGTTTGTCAAGAAATAATCTCTTGAAAGTTCGATTCTAACGATGTTTT
>Ga0181349_1000998_pt1 | contig 12124 bp, 15 predicted proteins | sample Su13VDMM110SD_FD_130106 | JGI IMG/M metagenome (GOLD analysis project Ga0181349, IMG submission 130106) | Freshwater viral communities from Lake Michigan, USA - Su13.VD.MM110.S.D | ecosystem: Environmental > Aquatic > Freshwater > Lake | place: USA: Michigan | collected 2013-07-16 | reverse complement strand
TGCACCACGGGTCTGTGGGAAGTATGGGAGGTCCCATCCTAGGACATATGCGACGTATGGTATGTATTCCAGAGGGGTCTTGCTTATCCACTTAATACTGCCAAGTAGTGTTTGTTCATCGTAAATGTCATTTATGATGTCACTAAATGGCCTATAGAAGTCAACTGTTGTGTCTTTTGCTTTTGAGGCGTCAGTCAGGTATGGTGGTGGAGTTAGCCGGTACATCTCATGCATGACGTGACCGGGGTGGTCAATACCAAATCTGAATGTGGCTGTGGTCAATACTTGATCTTGCAAACACAGAAATGATAGATCTGAGGTGTCAACCGTCCGGTAGTAAAATTCTGCGCTGTAAACTAGATTATAATAGTTTGGTGGTAAGATCTCTACATCTATCTTGTAGCTGCTCAGGTCATAATAATCAGCGTCCAAGTAATATGGTATGGTTTCTGTCACGCCGGATGACATTGTGTATTCGAAGAAATCTCCCGGCTTTACATTTTCGTATTCGACTGTCTGTCCTAGCGGGTCTTTGAAGTTTAATACTTCGTTTGTTAGCAGGAGTTGTTTTAGATCGTAAGCTGACAGGACTACTCTATATTGCTCTCTGGCTGGGTATCTTAGCTGGGAACCGTCTTTGAGTATGTGGTCTTGGCCGACTACGTAAGCATTCTGGGCTACGTTTTCTATATAGATCGACACATTTTGTACGTCTGAGTTTTCGACTTGGATATACTCATAGGTGGATCTGAAGATTTTTCTTCTTGGCACTACCATCATTATTGGTAAGCCAATTGGTCGCCAAGCTGTGCGGTTGTTATTGACCGGGAAGAGGTAGAAACTTACTTGATTTCTGTCGATTTGCGCGTATGCCATATGTGTCTCCTGATATATTATATTTCTATCTATTTAAACCGAGATACATTAATAATGCGCGTCGGTCTTTTGGATAGGGTATATCTTGGTCATCATATCTTTCACCTACAAATTCTAGGCCAACGCGTGCCGTCGGGAATTTCTTCTTTTGAAAGAATTCATCGTGGATTGTCTTGCTTGTCATTCTTGGTAAAACGAAGTCTCTCAATAGCTGTTGGTCGTAGCCGTAAAAATCTTTGGGTTTTTTCATATGAGAAGCTAAATCTTTCACAGTGCCACCTTTTATACCAAACATACCAGCCAACACAGGTGTATTATGGTATGGATGGTCTCTGACAATATGACATACAGTGCCTTCCTTTATCCATTCATCGACTGCTGCGACTTCTCTGATTGACAACCTACTGTCACAGTCTCTTGTTATGATTATCGCATCTTCTTGGTCAAAGCATTTAAAGCGGTGGGAAGAATTACCCCAGTCCCCAAGTCCTTCGCACTGGATTATTTCTACGTTGCTATATCTTTTCAATGATTTGATTATAGATTCGGGAACGCTTTCTGCACAATAATATCTGCTGACCCAGCCTGGGTATAAGATTTTCGCTAGCTGCGCGTTTTTTATGGCTCCTACACAATAGATTGGTTTATCGCCCCAAAGGGAGAAAGATATTATTTTCATTTAATAGCCTGTAGATAACCAGTGTAACTGAAATATATATTAGCCATGTGGAGCTTTCGATGATCAGCAATTCTACAGTAGTGTTTTATAAAGATACCTATGATATTATCTATATAGTCGATAAAGTAGACTACGTTAATGCTAGAGATGTGGAGTACACCACTACCGTTTTGGACCCTAATATATATGGAGTCCCACCAGCTGTAAGAGTACAAGACGGTATAATTTTCAGGTATGGCAAAATAGACATCAGAAAAGAGGTCTATTCACTGGCTGGAGCCATGGGCGTTTTTAAAGAAGTATCCGACCCGTATACCTTTGTGTCTGACGAACCTTATTTTTCTCCAAGCCATATTGGCCGCCAAGTTACGATTCGGAATGTCGTTAGAAACCCAGACAAGTCCCATACCCTGTACATTTACAACGCTGCGGTTGAGAAGGTGTTCACTAGCAGCAGGATTCTGATAGGTAAATCGTTCCAAGGCGCCGTTGTGCCATCTCATATCGGAGCTGCCTTAATATCCTTTGAATCGGGTTATGAGCTAAATCCTAATATCATTCCTTCTAATTATATCTCTTACGACTTTATTCGTATGACTTATGATTGTAATGATAACCCTACGGATTGTGGTTCTAGATTGGTTCCTGAAATGGATTTCAGATTTGGTCCTGTTGACTCATTTAAGATTCATCTTGATAGTCAGCCGACTGACGCTGTCGAGGCATATGTTTCTGATGGCCACTGCTGGGCAGACGTTGATGCTTTGCCTTGCGTTTGGGCTGTTGTTGACGCTGATGGTGGGATCAATGGCCAGCCTTTGACTAGCTGTCCGACTGAAATTACTGGCGATACGAACGTTGTAACGTGGGTCGATGTATGGGGGGAATCAGCATGCTAGTTGCTCTTTTGACTTCGCTTCTTATGGCGGCTCCGCCGCAGATTTCTGGAGTAACGTCGGTAGACCAGTACAAGCTGGTCCAATTAACAGTGTCTAATGCTGCACCTGAAGCAGCTGTCTTATGGGACGTGTATCCAGAAGACAATGTCGATATCAGGGAATTTGCGGACGGGTTGCTAATCTTCACGGCACCACCCGGAGATTACAAGATAAAACTGCGACTTATCAGTGGAAGACAAGTCGATACTCTGCGGACGGTGGTCACTATTAAGGGCACGCCACCAGCCCCAGGCCCTAATCCGACTCCAAATCCAGGGCCTGGGCCAGGTCCTAATCCGAGCCCCGTGCTGCCAGATGGTAAATTTAAACTTGCATCGAAAGCAGTTCTTTGGTCCTCTACGATCACGTCAGCCAACAAAGCTGTAGAGGCAGCAGCACTCGCTGGTGCATTAGAAGGCACAGTGGCTGCTGCAAATGCTGGTGCTATTAAAACCATCGATGAGTTTTTGGCAGCTGGTAGAGACGCAAATAGGCAAGCACTTGGTACATCAAGTGAATTATGGAAACCGTGGTTCACAAATCTAAAAAATGAATGTGAAACATTGTATTCTGCTGGCCTACTCAATACTCTAGAAGACAACAAAACGGCCTTTGCTGAGCTTGCTACTGGCTTAAGGAGTGTCAAATGATTACTCCTTTCTATGATCTATTGGGAACAATCCAAGAGGGTGATTTCGTTGATGGAGGCTGGATTCCTCCAGAACAAAGGCCACAAGTCATGTCTTCAGCTCATGAGATGATCATGAGCGACATGCCGTCATTCGATATTATTGGCCCGCAGGCGGATGTTGAAAAACTCGTATTATGGGATTTCAGCAAAGCCGTTAATGGTGGGAGCCATTTTAAGACCTTCTACCAACAGACGGGGTCCTGTGTCGGAAATGCTGGAGGACAAGCAGTTTGGTACCTTAGTGCCATGGAGATAGTCAGAACACAGCAAAATATATCACCAAAGATCCCATTCTACTTGCTGCCATACGGTAGATCAAGAGCTATAGCTGGGATTCGTGGCCAAGGTGATGGTAGCATGGGTTCATCATTTGCCAAGGCTATGTTACAAGATGGCATTTTGCCGTTTGACCACGCTGATCTGCCTCCAGTTTCAACTACAAACGGTATAACGTGGGGTAAGAAAGTAGAGTACAAGTGGTCTGATGGCGCAGCGATCTCCGAGACGTTTCTGACTCAGAGTCGGAATTATATCGTTAAGTCTGCGGCTAATTGCCGCAGTACAAACGATGTCTGGGCTGCACTTGCCAATGGCTATCCTTGTACTATAGCGAGCAACTGGGGAGGGCAGATGCGTCCTGCTGCTCAAGGTAGCCCATCTATCTTGCTAAATAAGAGGGTGACATCTTGGCAGCACCAAATGTGCATAATTGGCATTTGGAAACACCCACAATTCGGTCGGATTTTTTGCGTTTTGAATTCTTGGGGGCAAGACGCTCACGGTGTTCCACCTGACGGATCTCCTCCTGGTTCCTTTTGGATCGCTGAAAACGAGATGGATTTCATTGTGAGACAAGGTGAGACCTTCGCGTTCAGTCAATTCGTTGGGTTTCCTTCGCAGCGTCCTAACTACTGGCTAATCTAAGGGGGTTTTTAATGCTTATATCCATCGCTATGGCTCTTGTATCGGCGCAGGGTTCTTTCGATCTGTGCCCTTCGCCCGATTTCTCTTTGCTAGGAGAGATGCAGGTCGCTAAACAGGTGGTCGAACCACCTGTCTCTCCGATCTTTATTCCGCAATCTGCCTTACCGACCCTCCCCGCTGTGCCTGTTTATTACTATTCTTCTCCTGTGGTAACTAATAAGGTTAGTGCGAGACTATTTCGGTCTGCCGCATGTAACACTGGAAAATGTAGGTGAACCATGCCGTATCCTAGCTCCATTCCGTTTGCTGAAATTCGACAGGTCCTTGATATCGCTAAGAGTGGAAATGTTAAGGACAGTGCCGCCATCCTTGCTTATAATATCTGGGTCGTACAAGGCTACGCTCAGAACCAGCTTTTTGGTAACCCACCTCTTCTCTTGAAGGAAGATGTGGAATCTGACCAAAATGGTCTGGAAGTATTAGAAAAGTTAGCTGCCTCTGAAGGCAGTATTGATCCTCAGGTAAGCATCCCATGGGGTGTCCTACTTCGGTATTTGGTTCAACTAACGATCACTCTCCTAGATGACTGGCGTAAGGGTGTATGATGAAAAAGCGCGTTTTCTATATTGGCTTATTATTAATCAACGTGGCAAACGCGCAAGACACGCAAGTGCCTCAGCCGCCACCTGTGGTTGAGGCTCCTACGCCTAAAGACATTTTAAATGTCGCTGTAAAGAAACCGATATTAAACACCTCGGATGTTCTAAGCATAAAAGATGCTACGAATGCCAGATCTGAGTATGGCACTATGCCACCAGTGATATTCGAGGCTGGTCCTGATAAATTTCAACTACCAGTTATTGAAGTATTGGGTGCCGAAACTCCGGTAGATCTTGGTAATTTGGTCGAGCTTTCTATTAAGCCTATTGAGAAATTACCTGCTGGTCTAAAATCGGTAATCTATTGTTGGACAATTTTGCCGCCCCCTCCAAGGGTAATCCCTTGGGTTGATAGCTCGAAGATAATATTCGGCACCGGCATCAAGTCCCAAGAGTATACTATAATTCTCACTGCAACATATGCGTTTATAAACGATGAACTTAAATTGCTGGAGCATCGAACGGATACCATCGTTAAGAAGGTATCTGTAGGGTCAGAAGTAAATTCGAGTCAATCAATTAAAGTTCAGGCTGATCGCAGTGGCGGGTTAAATGAGACCGCTGGTCGCATTAAGTCATCTCTCAAATTAGTTTCTGGTGCCAATTACTCTGAGGAAGATAAGAAAAAAGACTTTAAAGCTCTGGCTGCTTCCTTTAGAAAGGTCGCTGAATTGGCTGAGTCGAATGCTAATCTATCAGCCAGCACTATTAGGACTACGCAGGTCGAAGCAAACGGTGAAGCTTTAAAGGTCAATATGAATTTTTACAAGGAATGGTATGCTAGCCTGGGGAAAGAGTTCCAAGCAATCAGCAAAGATGAGTCTGCTGCGAGATTGGAACTGATTGCCGTTTATCGGGTTATAGCATCAGCTTTAGAAGCTTATTGAGGCATCACTGCTTTAAAGCTGTTTAAGACCACTCGCCCGTTTAGCACGAATGCTATGTCGTTGAATTGCATATCGCCCCCGGCACCAGACAGGGTAACTGATCCGTCCCACAATGCGATATTATCTCGGTTAAAGACCCTGTACCAAGCTGCTGTGCCAGTTCCTTCTACTGGTATACCGGTTAGGCCCATTGCATTTGCTACCGCTTCACCATCTGTGGCTTGGGTAAATGCTGGGTTAGACAGGGGTACGGTGGCCAGTCTGGTGGCGGGTGTCGGCGCGGCTGTTGGACCTGATGGTCTTGGTGCTGTGTATATGTTAACGTAGCCGTTTGGGTTCAATGTTCCTGCGTCGACTAGAGCGGTTATTGCGTTGCAGGCGGCTGTTCGGAGTGCGTTTGAGATCGTGAGCGCCATTTATGCCTCTTTTTTCTTTCTCGATGGTCTTGGTAATTTGGGTCTAGTCTAATTTACTTTTTCTTAGGTGGTCGGGGCTTCTTTTTGTCATTTTGCTCGGTATATCCTTCAACTACTGATTTGGCTAGAGCCTCTGTCACACAGTTTTGATGTTCTTCTGCTTGCACGTGCGGCTCTGGCTCTGGCTCTGGCTCTGGCTCTGGCACTGGCTCTGGCTCTGGCTCTGGCTCTGGCTCTGGCTCTGGCTCAAAGGATTCTTCTAGAATCAACCCGCTCAGAGAGGCAGACTCCTGTTCGTTAACCATAACTTCGGGAGATGATACAGTCTCTACTGGTGGTTCGTCTGACTCTTCCACGAATGATTTTACCACGGTAAATCCAAAACAGCCCATAAAATCATCGTTATCGGATATCAAATCAGAAGCGACGTAAAAATCACTATCGCTTGTTTCATCGATACTTTCATTAGTGATGAAGACGTTTTTACCAATTATATTGAGGTTGTAAGACAGGCCAGTCACATCATTTCGAAATGCCACAGGCTCGGGCTGAAAACCAAGGCGGTTAAAAAGCACCCACACCTCCTCGATTCCTAGGAGCCAACTATACATGCCAAATCGAAGGTCGCTGCCATCGACATTTCTAGCGCCATACTGGTCAACAAGAAACGAAAGCTGGCAAATGTTAGCTTTCGAGAAAGTAGCTGTCAAATTGAACTGGAACATGAAGACTCCTATATCTTATAGATTATTTACGTTGAGTGGCTGTGGCCTGGATGGGGTCCTGGGCACTCCCTGTCCCAACAACGCCTTTTTGCTCGGTCGCTTTAATAGCGGCGTACTGTTTGCACCAACCCTCTCTCATCACAGTGACTTTCTTGTTACACACGCTTTTCTGCCAATTGCAGGTTCCTTGCAGCCGATCTCCGGTAGTTGCATAAAACTTACAGTTTCCGCAATTCGCACTCTCACCGAACTTGCTCTTACCCACGTATCCAACATCACCACAGCCGGTGCTATAGTGTTTTTGCTGCAATTTTTGCCACATCGTTCCAGCTATATCGGGATCAGCATGAATAACTTCTGATATCAGCATGTCGTATTCTGAAGTTGACAAATGACTACTCCCTTTGCCAAATACTTAAAATGGAGGAAACATGAACACTAAAATAGATTTTGCCAAGCGGTTCTTCAATCACCCTCTTTTTGAAGAACGAGAAGAGGTAGAAAAGATACTCGCCTACAAAATAAGCCAAGAAGACTACGACCCCCGATACGCTTCATCCTCAAACAAGATGAATCATCCCATCCTTAAACGGAACGCTATCTATAGCCTCTTCCTGAAATACAACCTATGCAAGAGACTAATATCGGAAGGTCAAGATTACGAACAGCTTAGAAAAGAGACTAAAGAAACCATACTTAACCATAATCTAAGACTTATATATTCAAATATTAAGCACTTCAAAGAGAAAGAAGAATTGGTCTCTGTTGGCTTCATAACCATTGATAAAGCGGTAGACCGATTTGATTTCACTCTTGGTGTGGCGTTCAATACCTATGTTGGGCGGGCAATCTATATGAACTGCATACGAGAATTGTATAATTTTAAAGATCTCGAAAGAGCTCCAGAATATTCTCAGGAACAAGTTCTTAGCCATTATCAGGAAAATGAAGAATTTCTATACAGAGAAGCCAGTGAATTTGTGAATGATAAAATTCTAGAACGTCTAGGAGAACGCGAAAGAGAAATCATAGAGCGATACTTCGGACTAAATGGACATGATGCTGAATCTCTAAGAAGCATCAGCGCCAGCAAATCGATATCAATGCAGAGCGTAAGCCAGATTAAAGCCAGGGCAATAAAACGATTGCAAATCGATTGTGCTAAATATTCTAACGTTTCATGTATTTGACTACTAAGAAAGGAGAAATTCTAGTCAGTTTGGTAACGGAATTCTATCACATGCATAAGGAGAAATTATGCGATACAAAATCTCGATTTTAGCGGCTCTGACTCTTCTCGCCCATAATGTCAAGGCGATCGAGCCTCTAAAAGCAGATCTGAACCCAGCACTTTACACACCCTTTGTGTCGTACTACGACGCTGGTTCAAACCAACACTTCTACTACGATAACAACTCTAACACTTTCTACATTACAGCCTCACAGCAGGCAACCACAACGATCGCGTCAGCACAGAGCGATGCGGTCGGAGATCCAACTGGCTTATTGCACGCAGTAAACCATGTTAGGTCTTTACGTGGTTTACACCCGTTCGCGTTTGATGGTCACCTCTACAATAGAGCCATAAACAATAACGCATGGCAACGCACCAGAGGAATGGGCCACTACGACTACTACGGCGCACAAAATAGCGCCTGGGGTGCTCAAGACGTAAATTCTGTTCTTAACATGTGGTCTACATCCCCAGGCCACGCCGCCACATTATATGGTGGATATGTGTTTGCCGCGATAGCATTCGATGGTCTATACTGGACCCTCAACGCTAGATAACTAAAGTCGGGGGCAACAATCAAGTTGCCCCCCATCTTTAAGGATCAACGCATGCCAAACATCGAACTCACGACAAAAGAGATAGACTTTATAAAGCTCGAATTAGACTACAGACTCAAGAAATGTAATCCCCTAGGATACCCTACATCCAACAGCACCATTCTGCCAAAAGTACACGCAGAATTCTACAATATGCTGTACAAAAAGCTCACTAATCACGACCACCTCGACTACATAAAGTATAAAGAAACACTAGAGTGAACCTATTCATACTCCACACTGACCCAGTAATAGCAGCCACTCTTAACTGCGATACTCACGTGTGCAAGATAATCCTAGAATCGGCCCAAATGCTATGCCTAGCACACTGGGCCGAAAATACTCCAGCACCATACCATAGCAAAAGCCAAATGAACAACCCAATCAGCGCATGGGTAAGACAGACAAAAGCCAACTATGAATGGACACTCAGACATGCGCATGCACTCCTCATAGAATATACCCACAGATACAATAAAATCCATAAGACCACCAGCGTTGTCGAATGGTGCGATATTAATAGACCAGCACTAGCAGATTCAGACTTAACACCGTTTCACCAATCCATGCCAGACTACTGCAAAAGGCAAGACCCTGTCGAAGCATACAGAACTTATTACATTCATGAAAAATGGAGCCTGTGCAGGTGGACAAATACACCTATACCCCTTTGGTTCACCCAAGGATTGAATCAATTGCGGCAAGCTGAGCAGCAGCCCTTCGCTTCAGAGAATATAGCTGGCTAGTTTCAAAAGTGAAATACGGGATATTGTTATTGGTTAAAAATGTCTCAAAAGTCTGTTGTGTCTTCGGACGACCATCATGTATATTAGACAAAATGATGCCTTGCTCACATTTATCTTTAAAGACGGTCTTACCATCTTCAATAGTCATATATTTAGAGGCATTTTTTATGATAACCTCCGCGTCCTCTCGTTGGTCTTCATAGCCGATGTATACATAACAGCCTTTATGCACACCGTCTTCATGCAGGTTAAGAACCACATCTGGATTTAATTTCATGACCAATTTCTCAAGCGAATCTGTGCTATCTTTTGCTAACGGCTTGTTAAATGCTCTATTAAGGTCTCTATCTTGTTCATTCTCCCTTGCATGATTATCAAACCCATATCTGTTAATAATTGGTATTAAAACTATACTCAAATCATCCGGAAGTTCGTTTCTCGCCACATAGCTGTACAGTCCTAACGGGCCGGCTTTTTCATTACCGTGGATAGCCGCAGTGATTAAAACTCTTGGCGCATCTGGTATTATTCTGTGAAAGGCAACGATCTTCTGATTATCGAAGCTCCCAAATTCGAATGATTTAAACCCACGCGCCACCTTTTTGAATGATATCAAAAACTCACTGCTTGGACTCTTCATTATGAGTACTCTTATAGCGTAGGTAAAGTATCCAACACAATATATTTAAGATACAGGTATATGATGAACATACTGATACCAATGGCAGGAGAAGGAACGAGATTTAAAACCGCAGGATATAAGCAAGAAAAGCCACTAATACCAGTTAGCGGCAAACCCATGATACAACAAGCAATAGAGACATTAAAGATCTCAGGGCGATACATCTTCATCATAAGAAAAAACCAAGACCTTAGAGAATATCTTCAAAAAATATCGCCCGCATCGACCATAATAGAAATAGCCAAAACCACAGGAGGGGCTGCAGAGACGGCACTCTGCGCCAAAGACCACATAGACAATGATGACCCATTAGTAATAGCGAACTGTGATCAGATAATGCACTGGAATGGCTCGCAGTTTGAAAGTCTCTGCTTATCAACAGACTTAGATGGTATGATCGTCACTTACTATAAAACTTCCGACCGGAATAGCTATGCTAGGGTCAATGACGATGGTTTAGTTACAGAGATAAAAGAAAAAGAAGTCATAAGCGACATAAGCTTGAATGGTATTCATTTCTGGCAACGTGGTAAAGACTTCATATGGTCCGCCGAGGAGATGCTGAGGCTAGAAGATAAAGCAGTGAACGGCGAATACTATATAGGCCCGACTTACAACCATCTCATAAACAAAGGCTGCAAAATAGGGATATACCATATTCCTACAAGTCAGCACCATGCCGTTGGAATCCCTGAAGATTTGGAGAAATATGAAAGTCTACAAAGATACTAACATGCACAGGGGATGGTTCATAGGTAACTTCGAGCCCTCTGTACTCAAAACACCCGATTTTGAAATCGGCGTCTTAAAACACAAAAAGGACGAACTTTGGCAGGCTCATTACCACAAGGAATCCATCGAGTACAATTATCTTCTAGAAGGCTCGATGATAATCCAGGGACAACCATTAAAATCAGGAGACATATTTGTACTGGATAGATATGAGGTCGCTGATCCTATTTTCATAACAGACTGCACAATAGTGGTCGTAAAAACTCCGTCAAACCCGCAAGACAAATACATGGTGGAACAATGATAGACATCATTAACGACCAAATAGACCCTGAAAAGTACATCATAGCAAAATACTGGATAAACTCAAAAACAACTATCAAAGATGCAGCTTTGCATATTGCTATAGGGCAGAGCGTAGGGAACCCTAAAGAGCGTAGCATCTGGGAGACAGACGAACTCTTTGAAAAACACAGTTGCGTAGTTACTTCGATTCAAGAAGAAGGAACTGTGATCAACCACATTAGCTTAGTCGGAACGACTCCGACTCTGCAAGCAGGCTATGTCGATATCGCCTTCCCAATAGCTAATACGGATTTTGCGACAGATGGTATCTCACACCTATTATGCCAATTAATGGGTGGACAGCTTGATATAGACATAATTCAAAAATGTCAATTGAAAGACCTGAAGATTCCTGATTCGGTGAGATCACAGTTCAAACGAAACCACGGGATCAATAGAATACGCGATTTTACACAATGTCATAATAAGCCATTACTAGGTGGTATTATAAAGCCTAAAACTGGCTTAGATGAGAAGATGCTGGTCTGCATGGTCGAACAAATGATGCATAACGGCATAAATTTCATCAAAGAAGATGAAATTATGGCCAATCTGCCTTCTTTTGGAATAAAAGACCGATTGCGAGTCCTTAAACCAATTTTAGAATATCACAAGAACGTAATCTATGCCTTTTGCATTAATTGCGACCCGATGAATCTTGCTGATAATGTGAAGACGGTTTATAACGGTGGTGGTAATGCAGTTCATATAAACATCCACAGCGGTTTGGGTTCTTATAGATGTATAAGAGAACTCGCACCTGAACTATTTATTCACTATCAAAAGAGTGGGGATAAGCTTATAACTAACCCTCGCCATGATTATCATATAGCTTGGCGAGTATTGTGCCAGCTCGCCGTCTTAAGCGGAGTCGATTTTATTCATGCTGGCATGTACGGCGGGTATGCAAACGATGACCCTGAAATGCTAAAAGACTGTTGCGAAATACTAGTCGATGGCGGCGTTATTCCTGCTTTAAGCTGCGGCATGCATC